>Ga0268263_1001058_pt1 | contig 28658 bp, 21 predicted proteins | sample Biomet5_FD_190358 | JGI IMG/M metagenome (GOLD analysis project Ga0268263, IMG submission 190358) | Microbial communities from bioreactor (seeded with sewage sludge) at LBNL, California, USA - Biofuel metagenome 5 (SPAdes) (version 4) | ecosystem: Engineered > Bioreactor > Anaerobic >... | reverse complement strand
ACCAATGCCTGGCTCGGTCAGTTTCGTCGCTTGCTGGTTCGTCACGAGCATCTGCTTTCCACCTATCGGGCCTTCTTCTACATTGCTTGCTTCTGGATCATCCTGCGGAGGTGTTTTTGAAACACGCTCTAGATTCATCCGCCGAGTCCTGCACGCCTAAGTAGATAAGGGTGGTATCCAGATCGGTATGCCCCAACCAACTTTGGATCTGCCGAACCGACGCGCCCCCCCTCATGCATCTGTGTGGCAAATGTTTTCCTAAACCTATGAAGCTCAAATCCGGTCAGACCAGCTCTCTTTGCGACGCTCTGACACTCGCGAAGGAAATGACCTTCGATTCCCCCTTGCCTGTTCGGAAACACCAAATCATGAGGCTTCTTGCCCTTGCAGTGCTCTTGGAGCTGGAGCATAAAGGCGGAGGGCAGCGGAACCTTACGGCCTAGTGCAGCACTCCCCTTTTTAGACTTCAGCCTGAATCCCCGCTCCGGTTTAGGCGAAATGTGAAGAACGTTTTTTCCGAAGTGCAAGTCGCGAATCTCCGTGTTAGCTACTTCCTGTTCCCTCCCCCCAGACAGCAAGAAGAATTTATAGACCAATGCCTCGTGCGGGGAACAAACAGCAAAGAACATCCGCAGTTCCTCGGCTGAATATGGATGACACGGCTTAGGTGGAAACGACATCTCTGCGAGCACCTTCTTACCAGCCGTGATGCCGTTGGTGCGAGCCATGGTGTTGGCCGTCAGCAGAATATTGTGGCAGCTCCGGTCGCTGATTTTTTTCGGGTGTTCCCGAAGCCAGCGGCGATAAGTCTTGAAGAACTGCTCATCCAGACTAACAAGGGGAGTCTCCCCTCCAAACTCACGCAGGTAGGCAAGGCTCCGGCGATAGACGATCAAACTACGCTTGGCGAATCCGTAGCCGTCCTGCCCACATCGATCTTGGCATTCACCCAAGAATTTTTCGATAGCATCCTTGACCGTGTGGACCACCTTCTGAGGACCCGCCACTATAAGCTGCTCAGGTTCAGGGGGCTCCTTGCCGTCCACAATCCGGTTTAAGAGCTCAGCTTTCTTCTTGGCAATTTCAATCTTGGCAAGATCAACTAACTTTCCGACATTCAGGGTACGCTTGCGGGGTTTTCCGTTGGCATCCTCCCCTTGGTACCACATCAAGACATAGCTGGAGCCGTCCGTGAGATCCTTGAGGCGCTCCGGCGCTTTCCGGTACTTCCAGCTACCACCCACCTTGCAATAAATATAGAGAGATATTCTTCGATTCTTGGTCATGCATTGCCTCCAAAGGTTAATACCGACGTTGCGGGCAGATGCAGACACTTAATTTTCAGAAATCGTAAGAAGTGTAGTAAGAAGGGGTTTTAACCGATATAAGTCGTTGATTCAAAAGGACTGGCGGAGAGGGAGGGATTTGAACCCCCGGTGGAGTTACCCCCACGTCTGATTTCGAGTCAGGTGCATTCAGCCACTCTGCCACCTCTCCGCGGTGCAGAGCGAGCGAGCGCTCGCAGTTCGAGTGTAACAAATGGACTGGCTCGCGTCACCTCTGCCCTGTGGATACGTTAAAGTCTCGACAGCCTTTCCGTGCAACCCTGCTTACACTACGAAATACTTCGCACCCGGATGGTGCACCACAATTGCCGAAGTGCTCTGTTCCGGTTCCAGCAAGTAAGTCGAAGTGAGTTGCACGCCTATGTTTTCCTCTGGCCGTAGCAACGCGAACAGCTTCGTCTGGTCTTCCATGTGCGGGCACGCCGGGTAGCCAAAGCTGTAACGCGCTCCGCGATACTTCTGGTGAAACAGATCGGCGATACATGGCGAGTCGTCGCCGGCGATATTCAATTGCTCACGGATGCGCTTATGCATGAATTCAGCAAGCGCTTCGGCGGTCTCTACCGAAAGCCCGTGTGCATACAGGTAGCGGGTGTACTCGCCGCGCTCAAACATCTTTTGAGTCTCCACGCTCGCCCTCGCTCCAATCGTCACTATCGAGAGTGCGATCACATCGGCGCGGCCGCTGGATACGGGTTGGAAGTAGTCCGAAATGCTCAACCTCCGCCCTTCTGCCTGCCTCGGGAAGGTGAAGCGCAACAGCTCCGGCAAATCCGCCGGAAGCGCACCGCCAGCTTTAAGCGTTTCTGCGTCACACGACGGGCTCGCCTTGCTGAAATTTTCCAGAGTAAGCCCTGGAGCGGGCGCATATACGATCAGGTCGTTGCCCTTTGACTGGCACGGGAAATATCCGTAGACAGCTTTCGGTTCAAGCCATCCTTCCTTGATCGCCTCCGTTTCCAGCGCCTCCAGAATCGGCTGGTACTTCGTCTCCACGAGCCGTGCGTAGTCCTCCTGCTTTGCTGTTTTCAGCTGCCACTGCCCCTTGAAGAGCGTCGTACGGTTGACATACTCAAATACTTTTCTCAAGTCGAAATTCTCTGTTGCGTCCGTGCGCACACCCCAAAACGGAGGCTGCGGAATCTCCGCTGCAGGGATCGCATCCCGCGGCTCATCCGGCAACGACGCGTCGGCAACGGCCTTCGCGCGCGCAAACTCGCGCACCACGGAACCCTCGCGTATCGACTCTTCGCGCTCGCAACTGCTTAGCTTTTCCATGACGTGCAGTCCGGCAAACGCATCTTCGGCATAAAAGACGGCAGAAGAATACTCCCGCCGCAAATCATCTTCCACGAACTTTCGGTTCAAAGCCGCACCGCCGCAAACCACCGGAATTTTCAATCCGCGCATTTGCAGGTCCTGTATCACGTACTTCATTTCCAGCGTCGATTTCACCAGCAACCCGCTCAGTCCAATTGCATCGGCCTTGTGCTGCTGGGCGGCTTGGATGATGGTCTCTGCCGCTTGCTTAATGCCTAGATTCACTACCTTGAAGCCGTTGTTCGTTAGAATGATGTCCACCAGGTTCTTGCCGATGTCGTGCACATCGCCCTTCACGGTAGCCAGCACCATGGTTCCCTTTTGCGAGCCCTCCAGCTTCTCCATCTTCGGCTCCAGGTAGGCCACTGCGGCCTTCATTACTCCAGCCGAATCCAGCACTGACGGAAGCTGCATCTTGCGCGCGCCAAACAGATCGCCCACCGTGCGCATCGCGTCGAGCAAAATCGTGTTGATGATCTCCAGAGGGGTGTACGTCTCCAGCGCCGTCTCCAGAATCTCTTCAATCGGCTGCCGCGAATCCCCGGCGCCCACGCCCTTCTCGCCCTGAATCACGCAGTACTTCAGCTTGTCTTCCACGCACAACGACTCGGCGTGAGCCGTCGGTTGCACGTCCTTCTTGCCCTTCATCGCGGCAAAATGATCCATGTAGTTCTGCAACGGATCGCCCGCACTGCGATCCGAATAAATCAATTTGCGCGCCAGATCTACCTCAGCTTCGGGAAGCTTGTACAGAGGATAGACCTTCGTGTAATTGACGATGGCCATATCCAGCCCGTGGTCCACGGCCTCGTGCATGAACACTGAATTCAGCACCCGCCGCGCATAAGCGTTCAAACCGAACGAGATATTCGAGACGCCAAGAATGGTCTTGCACTCTGGCAGCGCTTTCTTGATTCCTCGCACCGCATTCAAAGTTTCGATGCCCGCGGTGCGATAGTCTTCCTGCCCGGTAGAGATTGGCAGCGTCAGCGCGTCAAAGATCAAGTCCTGCGGACGAATCCCATACTTATTCACTGCGAGGTCAAAGATGCGCTTCGCAATCGCAATCTTCTTTTCCGCCGTCAGCGCCATTCCCTCTTCGTCAATGGTCAGCGCGATTACAGCCGCGCCGTAGCGCTTGGCCATCGGCAGTACCCGCCCGCTACGCTTCTCTCCATCTTCAAGGTTGATTGAGTTGATGATCGCCTTGCCGGGCACGCGCTTCAGTGCCTCTTCGAGCACCTCCGTCTCCGTGGTGTCAATCAGAATAGGCGCGGGAACACGCGTGGCAATCTTCTCCAGCACGTTGCTCATGTAGGCTTTTTCGTCCTCGCCCACCACCGCACAGCAAAGGTCGAGCATGTGCGAACCGTCGTTCACCAGCTTTTTCGCCAAGGTCAGAATGCCGTCATAATCGCCAGCGCGCATCATGTTGCGGAAGTTCTCGATGCGTGTCGTCGTGTTCATCTCTTCGGCGACAATCAGCGGCTTCGGGTCGAGGTCCAGAGGCACCGTCGTATACGCGCTTGAAGCGGCAGAGGTGGCCTTTACGTTGCGAATTGCCGGAGTAATCCCGCTGACCGCATCAACCACTGCTTTCAGGTGTTCCGGAGTGGTCCCGCAGCAGCCGCCCACGATCCGCACTCCGTAATCTTCAACAAAGTGCTTGTGATAGGCACCCAGCTCTTCCGGTTTCAGCAGATACACGGCATGCCCGCCCACGTTCTGCGGCAATCCCGCATTGGGCAGCACGGCCACGTGCTTTGTCGAATTCATTCCCAGGTAGCGCACCGCGTCGTTCATTTCCAGCGGGCCGGTGGCGCAGTTCAATCCAATAGCATCCACGTCGAAGACTTCGAGTGCCGTTAATGCTGCGCCAATCTCGGTGCCCAGCAGCATCGTTCCCGTGGCCTCCAGCGTCACCTGCACCTGCACCGGAACCTTCTTCCCTGCCTTCTGCATCGCGTCAAAGCATGCCACCACCGCACACTTTGCTTGCAGAATGTCCTGACAGGTCTCAACCAGCAACAGGTCTACGCCACCCTCAATCAGAGCCTCTACCTGCTCGACATAAGCCGCGAGCATCGCGTCCCAACTGATATGTCCCAGAGAAGGCAGCTTCGTCGTGGGTCCAATCGATCCTGCAACAAAACGCGGACGGCCCGGAGTTGAGAATTGCGCCGCCACGTCGCGCGCCAACTTACATGCCGCCAGGTTCAGCTCCACCGTGCGATCTTCCAGCCCGTACTCGGCCAGCACAATACGCGTTGAACCGAAGGTGTCGGTCTCCACCACATCGCAGCCCACCCCGAAAAATGCCGCATGCACGTCGGCAATCACATCCGGACGCGAGAGCACCAGCAACTCATTGCAGCCCTCTGTACCCCAGTAGTCGTCGGCAGTCAGGTTGCGGAACTGGATGTTTGTACCCATCGCGCCGTCAAACACAACGACGCGCTCATTCACGGCTTTCAGAAAGTCACTCATCGGTATGGGAGCCTCAGTTCGGAAAAAATACTAGGATAGCTGAAAACTGATCGGAATTGCCCTGCGCATACCTAAAGTGAGTACGCGGGCACCCTTCGCGAACATCCTCAGGGGCTTGCGTGAGACCGGAAGCCTTGTTTCGAAAAACTCACCTGCTGCGTGTCCTATCGCGTTATCGACCGCATCTTCTCCGGGTCGCTCGCGTTGAACATTGCGTTTTCGCCCTCGTGCGCCGGAGTAATCGCCAGCAGCTGTTCCTTGCGAAAAACCAGGTTCGTTGCGTTGTACGTCGCCAGTTCAAAGCCGTGGCCGTGCGTAATCGCATCGGTCGGGCAGGCCTCCACGCAGTAGCCGCAGAAGATGCACCGGTTGTAGTCGATGTTATAAACCTTCGCGTAGCGCTCCGCGCTGGAAATGCGGTTCTCCGCTGTATTCTCCGCCGCCTCTATGTAAATGCAGTTGGAAGGACAAGCCGCGGCACACAGAAAGCACGCAACGCACTTCTCCAACCCATTCTCATCGCGCTGCAAAACGTGCAGCCCCCGGTAGCGTTCCTGGAAAACAGCCCCGCGCAGTGGGCCTTTCCCATCCGGATAGTTCTCCACTGTGGTCGGCTGAAACATCTCTCTGAAGGTGATGCTCAGCCCCTTGGCAATTGCTGCAATATTCTGGAGTAAGCGCATTTTCTACCTGCCCGCAGAAGTATATTACGCTCCCGCTCTTTGGGGCTAGTCGGCGCCAGCGCTCTCAGCTACCATGTCCTGCATGACTGCACAACAATGCGCTAATACTTTTCACTGGGCGATTCCGATATATATTTTTGCACTGTTCTGCTCGATTCTCTTTCTCGTAAGCCGGCTGAGTGGTTGGGCCGCTCTCGCGCGCCGGTTCTCCTCGACCGAACCCTTTTGCGGAGAAACCTGGCGATGGCAGAGCGCCCGATTTCGATTCTCCTCCAACTTCAATAACTGCCTCACCGTCGGAGCCAATGAGCAGGCGCTTTATTTCTCGGTCATAATTCCTTTCCGGCTCTTTCATCCGCCACTGACGATCCCCTGGCAAGAGATCGAGGTCGAAACCGGCAAGGTGTTTTTCGGTTTTTACGACACCGCACGCCTCCGGATCGGGACTGAAGAGCGCATCACCGTGCGCATCTACGGCAAACTCGTAAACCGCGTTCGTCAAGCTGCCGGCCCCGCATGGCCGCTCTACAATATAGAGAATGCGGGACTTAGCTTTATTAAGGCAAATACGCCAACTTCGACGCACCGCTTTGGGAACTAAGCAGCCCCCTTCGCTCTTCTCCTAAGCGAAAGGCGCTCCACGCAACCTCTGAATCCGCTTACAGTCCAGAGTTGCAGGAGCGCTTCCATCTAATCCTTCCCTTGCGGGATTCCTAGTTCCTATTCGTACCTCAGAGATTCCGTGGGTTGCAGTTTGGAGGCCTTACTGGCGGGCAGGAATCCGAATAGTATTCCCGTTGCGCACGATACCAGGAACGACACCAGCACGGAGTAAACCGAAATCGGAATCTTTAGCCCTACCTCTACCGGAATTAGCGGTTCCACGAAAATCTTTATGCTTACCGCGATTGAGATCCCGATAATCGCCCCAACACCGCTGATGATCAGCGCCTCGATCAAAAACTGGTACAGTATCTCTTCTCTCCGCGCCCCGACCGCCTTTCGCAGTCCGATCTCCCGGGTGCGTTCCGTCACCGTTACCAGCATGATGTTCATGATGCCGACGCCGCTGATGACCAGTGCAACCGTACCAACCAGCATAAGAACAGTCGTCAGCGCCATTGAAATCTTACGCGCTGCTTCCAGAATGGACGCCAGGTTCTGTACTGAGTACACGGCGCCAGGAGCGTGCCGGCTCTTCAGTAAAGACTGCACCGCCAGAGTGGTCGCCGGAACACTCTCTCCCGTATCCGTCTGCGCATACAGTGTCCGCAGGTGATCATTGCCGGAGTAGTACTTAATCAACCGGAATGGCACCAGCACCGATTGCGAACCGATCTCCGATTGCCCGAAGGTTCCAACCCGTTCGCGAAAGACCGCAATGATCGTAAATGTCTGTTCGCCCACCCTGAGCTGACGCCCGATCATCGGTCCCGGAGGCAACTGCTTCGCGAGTTCCTGCGTAATCAGGCACCCTTTCGCCCCTGTTGTCTGGTCCAGATCGTCAAAGAAGCGCCCCTCGAGGATCAAAAGGTTACGGATCTTCTGGAAGCCTTGTGTCACCCCGATCAGCGACACCGATCTTTCCTGGCCGTTCACGACCACGCTGGCCGTCATGTCGTATGTTCCGGCAACCTCGATAACGTGCGGCAGCTGACGCACGGCATCCATGTCACTCAGGCTGATTTCGTCGCCCTTCGAGCGCACGTTTGCCATTCCTCCCGAGTAACCGGCGTACACCAGGTTCGAGCCCACGCCCTCGATCTGCGCCAACACGTAAGTCTTGCCAATCAGTGCGATCGTCACCACCAGCACAATGCACGCCGACCCGATCACCACGCCCAGCATCGTCAGCGCGGCCTTCACCTTGTTGGCGCGCAAAGCGTCCAGAGCTACATGCCACGTCTCTCGGCTGAAATTCGCCATCTTTTCCTTTCACTCAACCCTAACTTATCAGTTTCCAGTTTCGCCCCGCGCTTTGCAAGTCCGCCGCTCCTGTCCTTTGCTCCTTTCCAATGCGCGCTGGCAAGACACAGCGTTTATAAACCCGTAATTCCCTGGATCAGCTCTGCCCACTGACGCTTCAAGACTATTCAGTGTCCCTTTTTCCCCTTCCACGCCCATTTGCTCCCTTTGAAATAACGCCGATGTTAAAATTCAGGGTAGATCGCTATGCCCCTGAAAACGCTGTTCCTCAACCCACCCTCTTTTGAGAACTTTGATGGCGGCGCCGGCTCTCGCTGGCCGGCCACGCGCGAGATCGAGTCCTATTGGTACCCGGTATGGCTTGCCTACCCCGCCGGGATGCTTGAAGGATCGCGTCTGCTTGACGCCAATCCTCACCACGTCAGCGCAGAGCAGACCATCGAAATCGGCAAAGACTATGATTTCCTGGTGCTCTTCACCAGCACGCCTGGTTTCGAAGGCGACGTTAAATTGGCTGGCCTGATGAAAAAGGCCAATCCCAAACTCAAGGTGTGCTTCGTTGGCCCCCCCGTCACCGTATCGCCGGACCACGCGCTCGCCTATTCCGAGATCGACTTCATTGTCCGCCGCGAATTCGACTATGCGGTTGTCGAGTACGCTAACGGAAAGCCTCTTTCGGAGATTCTTGGAGCCAGTTTCCGCGGACCGGACGGCAACATTGTCCATAACCTCGACCGTCCCGCCATTGAGAACCTCGACGAGATGCCGCATGTGGTAGATGTCTACAAGCGCGACCTGGACGTGACCCGCTACAATGTGCCGTTCCTCCAACATCCCTACGTGGCGCTCTACTCGAGCCGCGGATGCCCGGCGCAATGTACCTACTGCCTCTGGCCCCAGACTCATTCGGGTCATGCATGGCGCAAGCGGTCTTCCGACGACGTCGCCGCCGAGATGAAGAAGGCAAAAGCCTATTGGCCTAACGTAAAAGAATTCTTCTTTGACGATGACACCTTTAACATCCAGAAGTCCCGCACTGTAGAACTCTGCGCCAAGCTCAAGCCTCTCGGCCTCACGTGGTCCTGCACATCGCGGGTCACCACTGATTTTGAGACCCTCAAGGCCATGAAGGAAGCTGGCTGCCGCCTTCTCATCGTTGGCTTTGAATCCGGCGATGCACAAGTCCTCAAGAACATCAAGAAAGGTGCCACCCTTGAGCGCGCGCGCCAGTTTGTGAAGGACTGCAAAAAGCTGGGCCTCGCCATTCACGGAGACTTCATCCTTGGACTTCCCGGAGAAACCCGCGAAACCATTCGCCGAACCATTGACTTCGCCAAGGAGCTAAACGTCGAGACCATCCAGGTATCGGTGGCGCACGCCTACCCCGGTACTGAATTCTACGACTACGTGCGCGAAAACGATTTCATCATCAAGCAGAACGATATGGTGGACCTGGGAGGACATCAGGTGGCCCATGTCGAGTACCCTGGATTGCCTGCCGATTACACCATGGAAATGGTCCACAAGTTTTACGATGAGTACTATTTCCGTCCTAAGGTCTGGGTTCCCATCGTGCTCGGCTCTCTGTTTAAGAGCGAGGACCGCAAGCGCTTATACAAGGAAGCCAAGGAGTTCCTCACCCTCCGATCTGCCCGTAAAAAGGCTGTTGAGGAAGCGCGCGCCAAACAGGCCGCGCGCGTAGCCCAAAGCTAGGTGTAACCTTCGCAGAATGCTAAACACTAAGAGGCCCGCACCAGCGCGGGCCTCTTGGCTTTATGGGGCTTAAACTTAGTCGCTGACAGCTTCCGCTCTGGCCGAATTCGCCGCACTCACGCGATTCCGCCAATGGCTCTGCACAAAGTACACAATTCCCGCCACTAACAACAGCACAATCACAAAATCGAAACGGTGCAGCCACTGTTTCAATCGTGGGTCGGTGTCCCAGTGCTCGCCCAAGGCGTATCCGAAATAGGCCAGCCCGTAACACCAGGGCCACGAACCTACAAACGTGTACAGATGAAATTTTCCCCTGGGCATCCGGGCAATTCCGGCAGGCAGCGCAATAAATGTGCGAACCACGGGCAACAGCCTCCCGATGAAAACCGTAATACTCCCATACTTCTGGAAGAAGCGGTCACTTACATCCAGGTCGTGCCGGTTCAGCAGGATGTATTTTCCGAAGCGCTCAATCAGAGGACGTCCGCCGTAGGCCCCAATCTCGTAAGCGAGCACCGATCCCAGGTTGCACCCGATTGCGCCAAGCGTAGCCACTATAGCCAGTGAACTGAAGCGGTCCGCGTACACAAGGTACCCCGCGAACGGCATAATCACTTCGGAGGGCAGTGGAATGCACGCCGACTCAATGCCCATTAAAACCGCGATTCCCGGATATCCAAGCGAAGAAATTACGGATTTAATGAATCCGGCCAGGACGAGCAAAATATTTTCGATCATGAATCCTCAGAACTCTTGGTTGGAATCCTGCGTGAAAACGTACCCCGGCAGCAATAAGCCCTGCGGGGTCTTGGAAACCTTCACCCGCCGCGTCTCCGCCGTAGGAGCCGAGCCATCAGCCGGACGCAGGATAGCAAGCTGCGAAAATACCTCGTTGTACACCTTGGTGACCAGGAAACTCTGCCCGCTGGTCTCTTCCCGCCAAACCTGCCCGAGTTGAATTGCTTTCACAGCCATAACTAAAGTTTACTATCTCCCGGCTATTTTCCGCACTGCTCTGCAACGCGATTGTAAACCTGCCTTCTCCGCTCCGTCTCTGTTACCATCTCTCGCAACGATTTATGTCACCCTCAACCCCAAAAGCCGCTGCAAAGCCCAAATCCGCGAAGTCTTCGACCAGTCTCAACCCGCTCGCACCCGAGCGCGTGTCGCAAATTCTTAAGATTCTGGATCAAACCTATCCCGATGTCCGCTGCGCCCTGCATCACGAGAACGCATGGCAACTCCTCGTGGCCACCATTCTTTCGGCGCAATGCACTGATGTGCGAGTCAATGTCGTAACGCCTGCACTCTTCAAAAAATATCCAACCCCCGCGTCCCTCGCCAAAATCGACCCACAGGAGCTGGAACCCGACATTCGCAGCACCGGTTTTTTTCGTAACAAAGCCAAATCCATCGTCGGAACCGCACGCAAAATTCTGCAGGAGTTCCAGGGGCAGGTCCCCGATCAGATGCAAGAACTCCTCTCCCTGCCCGGCGTCGCCCGCAAAACTGCCAACGTAGTGCTCGGGTCCTGGTTCGGGCGCTGCGAAGGCATTGTCGTTGACACCCACGTCCAGCGCATCTCGCGACGTCTAGAACTCACCACCTCCAACGAGCCATCCCACGTAGAGCAGGACCTGATGAAGATTATTCCCCAGCCCAAATGGATTGACTTCTCCCATCAGGTCATCCATCACGGCCGTGCCCTCTGCACTGCCCGCTCTCCCAAATGCGCCAACTGCCCACTCGAAACCCTTTGCCACGCAGCCGATAAAACCTGGTCCACCGTCTCTCAGAATCCAAAGGCGCGCTGATCGCTTCTGCAGCGGAAAACACCACCGCTGCTTTTGCTAAACTTCCTCCATGTTCCAGCGCCTTACCTTTGCTATCTTCATTCTCATGAGCACCTTCGCAGCTGCGCAGTCCCTCCCTGTTCCGCAAGCCGTCACCGATCCTTCTAAACTCCAGTCCGCTACAGTCGAGGAGCTGCAAAACTTCACCATCCCCGTGCTCTACAGCACCCGACAGATCGGCGGCTCCGCTTGGTCGCCTGACGCCACCCAGGTAGCTTTCGTTTCCAACATCAGCGGACGGAATAACCTCTGGATCATTCCTGCAGCGGGAGGCTGGCCGACCCAGCTCACAATCAATGATCAGCGCCAGGCCTCCCCAGCCTGGTCGCCAGACGGCAAATGGATCGCCTATATCAGTGACAAGAATGGTAACGAGCTCTGGAACATCTTTCTCGTCAGCCCGCAAAATGGCGAAGTCACAAATCTGACCGCCTCGCCTGACACCGCCAACGAGGCTCCCGCCTGGTCCCCAGATTCCCGCTTCATCGCCTACATGTCGAAGGCCAAAACCTCTCCCAGCTTCGAGATCAAAATTATCGGCGTCACTTCGCGGCATGTCACGCACGTAACGAAAGACTCTCCTACACACCTGGGCAATATGTCGCCCCTCTGGTCACCTGACGGAAAGCTGATCGCCTACACCCAGGAGAATGCCAGCGGCAAAGACTCCAACATTTTCGTCTATGACGTGGCCACCAAAACCGCGACCAATCTCACTCCGCATTCCGGCGACCAGACCTTCTCCGCCGCGGCCTTTTCGCCGGACAGCAAAACCCTCCTCATCAACAGCAACGCCGCGAATGGTTATGACAACGTGGCCCTGCTCGATATCGCGTCAAAGACGCTCACCTGGATAACCGCCGACAAATGGGAGATGCGCGCGCACAGCTTCTCGCCCGACGGCCAGAATGTCGTCTGGTCGGCCAATGTCGATGGCCGCGAATCGCTCTATTTCCGCACTGTCTCTGGTGGCGAAGTCCGCCGCTTTGAGCTCCCCGAGGGCGTCAACTCCTTTGCCGGAGACGTTTCAACCTTCTCCCGCGATGGCCAGCACCTGCTCTACTACCATAACGGTGCCAAAGCTCCCAACGATCTCCATGTTCTCGACCTCAAATCCAAACGATCCACCCAGCTCACGAACTCATTCGTAGCTGGCCTCAACTCGTCGAGCATGGTCGCGCCTACCCTTGTTCACTATCCCAGCAAGGATGGAAAATTCACCATCTCCGCCTGGGTTTACATCCCCAACAACATCGTCCGCGATCGCAGCCATCCCGCTATCGTTTACATCCACGGAGGCCCTGCCTCGCAGTCCATGGATGGCTTCAACAGATTCATCCAGTACATGAACAATCATGGCTATCTCGTTATTGCTCCTAATTATCGAGGAGGAACGGGATACGGAAGAGAGTTTCAGGAAGGCAATCGCCACGATGCCGGGGGCGAGGAGCTAAACGATGTTCTCGGCGCCGCCGAATTCATAAAGCGCACGGGATTCGTTGACCCTGCCAAGCTTATCGTTATGGGCGGCAGCTATGGCGGCTACCTCACCATGATGGCCGTCACCCGCCATCCCGAGATGTGGGCAGCCGGGGTCCCCATAGTTCCCTTCGTTAACTGGTTCACGGAGTTCGCAAACGAAGACCCGCAACTACAAGAGTACGATCGACTTTTCATGGGAGACCCAGTCAAGAACAAAGCCCTTTGGCATGAGCGTTCCCCCATAAACTTCATCGAAAAGGTGAAGGCTCCCTTGCTCATATTGGCTGGAGGCAACGACCCTCGCTGCCCGAAGAGTGAGGCCGAGCAGGTGGCCGAAGCCATCAAGAAACAGGGCGGAACAGCCAACCTTAAGGTTTATGAGAACGAAGGTCACGGCTTTGCGCGCATTGAAAATCAGATCGACGCCTACCAGCGCGTTGCCGACTTCCTCCGCGTCCGGGTTCCTTCCCCGGGTTGTGGCTGCGGCATCTAGTCTTCGGCAGCTAACCGGCTTTTCTTTGGCGAATGTGGAGAGAGCGACGTCGAACTTCCCTTTGCCGTGCTCGGCGCGGTAGCACCCGAGGATTCGGCGCGTGCCCGGAGGTGATGCCTGCGCCAAGTGCGCGACTTCACGCGGGCGGGCATCCTCCAGCCTAATTCCAGAGCTACTCCTCAGAAGCTACTCTTTTGCACCTTTTTTGCTAGGATTAGCATTGCACGTTTGCACAATGGAGCTTGTCTCATGCCGCTTTCCGCAACGCCTCTCTCTGAACTCGAATCCCGTATTGCCGCCCGCCGGGCCCAAATCGGCGTCATAGGCATGGGGTACGTCGGCCTGCCGCTGACGCTTCTTTTCAGCGAGCAGGGCTTTTGCGTCACAGGCTTTGATATTGACTCGAGTAAAGTAGAGACCCTCAATTCCGGGGGCTCCTACATTGTTCGCATCCCCGGCAGTGAAGTCGTAAAGGCCCAGGCTTCCGGCTTTCGCGCCACCAGCGCCTATACTGAAATCGCTCAGATGGATGCAATAATCATCTGCGTGCCAACTCCGCTCGACCTGTATCATCAGCCCGATCTCAGTTATATCGAACAGACTGCCCGCGCCATTGCCCCTCATATTCGCGAAGGTCAGTTGATAATTCTTGAGAGCACCACCTATCCCGGCACCACTGACGAAGTACTAATCCCCATTCTCGAGTCTGGCAATCCGAGCGGACTTCGTGCGGTTCGCAAACCCGGCGACAGCGGCTTCCACGTAGCTTTCTCGCCTGAGCGTGAGGACCCCGGCAATGACACGGTAGCCCGTCGTGATATTCCCAAGGTGATCGGCGGTCTTGAAGCCACGGCCACGGCTCTCGCCTCTGCCCTCTATGGCAGCATCTTCAATCGCACCATCCCTGTCTCTTCGCCGGCTACCGCCGAAATGACAAAGCTCCTCGAAAACATCTATCGATGCGTAAACATCGCGCTGGTAAACGAGCTCAAACAACTCTGCGATCGCATGGGTATTAATATTTTCGAAGTGATTGATGCCGCCAAAACTAAGCCGTTTGGCTATCAGGCTTTCTATCCCGGCCCTGGACTCGGCGGCCACTGCATTCCGATCGACCCCTTTTACCTTTCGTGGAAGGCCAAGCAGTTCGATTTCCGCACCCGCTTCATTGAGCTGGCCGGAGAAGTCAATACCAACATGCCTTACTACGTCATTGAAAAGACTTCCCTTGCCCTCAATAAGCACAAGAAATGCCTTAACGGAGCGAGCATTCTGGTTCTGGGCCTCGCCTACAAACGCGACATCGACGATCTCCGCGAATCACCGTCGCTCACCATCATCGAACTGCTTCGTAAGGCGGGAGCCAAGGTTTCCTATAACGACCCATTCTTCCCGAAGGTAGGACGTGGCCGCCATTACGATCTCAACATGACGTGTACGCCCTTGGAAGATCTCGCGCAATACGACGCAGTGCTCATCGTCACCGATCACAGCTCTTACGACTACCGGCGAATCGTGGCCGAATCGCAAATCGTGGTGGACACGCGCAATGCCACCAAGGGCATTAAAGCCAACAACATTGTTCACTGCTAGAAAAAAAATATGACGACTTATCTCGTAACCGGAATTGCCGGATTCATTGGCTCAAATATCGCACGCGCCCTTCTTGCAAAAGGTGCCTCCGTGCGCGGCATTGACAACTTCATCACAGGCAAGCGCACCAATCTCGAAGATCTTCAGGGCATCGATTTCGTCGAAGGCACGATAGAAAATCCTGAAACCTGCGCCCGCGTCTGTCAGGATGTGGACTTTATCTTCCACGAAGCCGCCCTCGCCAGCGTTCCGCGTTCCGTTGAGGACCCGGTCTCCAGTAACTCGGCCAATGTCACTGGAACCCTAAACCTCCTCGTCGCCGCCCGGGACGCCGGCGTCCGCCGCGTCGTTTATGCCGGATCGTCCTCCGCTTACGGGGACCAGCCCACGCTTCCCAAGCGCGAGGACATGCTTCCCACTCCCCTTTCTCCTTACGCCGTCAGCAAGCTGGCTGGCGAATACTATATGCGTAGCTTCACGCGCGTTTACGGTCTGGAGACGGTCACGATCCGCTATTTCAATGTCTTCGGCCCGCACCAGGACCCGTCCTCGCAGTACTCCGGAGTCCTGGCCAAGTTCTCTCTTGCAATGCTCGAGGGCCGTACTCCTGTGATCTACGGAGACGGTACGCAGAGCCGAGACTTCACCTACATTGAAAACGTGGTGGATGCCAACCTGCGCGCCATACAGGCTCCTGCCGAAAAAGTCTCCGGCGGAGTGTTCAACGTAGCCACTGAGCAGCGCATCACGCTCAACGATGCCGTCAAGAGTCTTCGCGAACTGACCGGCTACACCGGCCGGGTGGAATATGCCCCGGTGCGCGCCGGGGACATAGCCCACTCCCTCGCCGATATTTCGCTCGCCCGTGCCGCTTTCGGTTACGAACCCAAGGTGAACTTTCACGAGGGCCTGCGCCGCACCATTCTCTGGTACCGGGGACTGGCCACAGCCGCGCGATAGTGACCTTGGAAGTCAAAAGCCTCACACCACTCTGAGTGTGAGGCTGCTTCGGCACACGCATCAGACGTGCCGATTTTACGCGCCAACCCGGGAACAACATGTCCTGATATATTTCACTCGTGTACCATAGGGGCGTTGTTCATTCAGCCGAACTGGTCGAAAAAAGCTTAACTATGAAAAGACATTTTGCCTTCCTCCTCTTGCTCGCTTCCCTGACCGCCACGGTCCGTGCCCAGGACAAAGCTCCTGTCGCCCTCTTCGAAGCTGCCCAGTGCCTCGCCACCGGAAAAGTGGAATGGGTAAACGTAGAATCAGTCAAGGTACTCCAATTGAGTTATCTGGCTGACAATCAGAAAATTGCAGGCAGCAAGTATATCTATGTCGTGGTTTACATCACGCCTAAGCGGGATCAGGGAAAAATATTCGACATCCGGTACTGGGACGATAGCCACCAGCGCGTTTACAGCGTCGAGAACAATGCCACCTTCGCCATTACTCCAAAGGGAATCACGTTCCCGGAACCGCCGCTCGGCGGCGCATTCATACAAAATCAGTTCACAAACGTCATTCAACAAATTCTCCGCCGTCGCAAACGGTACGAGCTTGAGGTCAAATCCTTGCTCAAGCCGTCCAGCCACATACGCTGCGAGACTAATGTTGAAGACCTAGCCTTGCCCAAGTAGGCGAACGCGCCGTTCTGCTCGGAAGAGGTTCGGCGTACAATTCTGACGCGACGGATTCATATCTGCTGAAGGTCAGCGGAAAGGTCAGGACATCCACAAGATGCTGAATCCTTCTCGACAAGATTCGCCACTGCAAGGCTCGGTATTGTTCTTCGCCCTTTTTGACGTCTGCGAGGAAATCGATCTTGGCGAACTGGTTCGCATGCTCGGCCTCAAGCCGGGCGTGCGCAGCTTCAAGCACTCTGCTCCCGAATACGTCCGATTCCAGCGTGCACCCGTGGAAGACCAGTTCGACGTGACCGGTATTTCGGGATTTCCGCCAATGACCGGAAAAATCAAGTACTTCGACTACGGCGTAGTGAGCCTTGTGTTCGAAGCACCGTTTCAGGGCGGATGGGAGGACATGGTCGAATCGGCAAGTCGGTGGCTGGCCAGCACTGAATTCGAGCTCTACGCCGAGAAAGTTGCCCGGCGCAAAGTCGCGGAAACCAGCGCGGCGCTAATACATCCTTATGAGACCTGGCTATCCGAAGATTACTTGGTCTTTTACGTGGAGTCGCAAGACAACTCTCCTACGGCCAGCGAACTTCGCGCACAACATGGAACTGACATTGCCCGTGTCGTACGCGGTGACCCCAACACACTCTCTTCTCAGGAGTACGAAGAGGTGCTTCGCGACAGCATTTCATATTACCCAAATGATCTCGCGATAATCGGTTGGAACGCCGCCTTTATCTACGATACGAAAGTTGGCGCGGAGACCACAATTCAGCTGCTGGAATACGCAAACTCACAGTTGCTGGAGTTCAGACATTATGACGAACTGCTCTCAAAGGAGTTGGTTTCCGTTAACGATGCCCTGCGAAAGCGCGGCGGGGTCTTTGACAAGTGGCGATTGGGGCGCGAAGCGTCAAAATTACAGGCGGTAGCGGTCGAAATTACGGAACTCGTCGAACAAGCCGACAACTCAATCAAGTTTCTCAGTGACATGTTCTCCGCAAGGCTTTATCGGCTCGCGGCTTCCAAGGTTGGAGTCCAGGATTACAAGCGACTCGTGAACCAGAAGCTACACACCGCCGAGGCGCTTTACGACTTCCTCTCCCGGCAATTCCATGAAGGCAGGGGCTTTGTTTTGGAATTGATGGTCGTGATTATTCTCGTGATCGAGTTGATTTACCTCTTCCGCGGAAAAATGTAAGGCGGCAATTTTCAGATTGCGTGTCCCCTCTCGCACGACGTTGGAACACGAACGAAAGCCATGCCGGCAGCTACCGCCGACTGAATTCCCAGCTCGGCATCTTCAAAGACAAGACAGTCTTCCGGCCGCACGCCGAGCCTGGCGGCTGCAACCAGGAACGGCTCCGGGTCTGGCTTGCCCTTCTCGTAGTCGCCTGCGCAGACGATCGTGTCGAACTTATCGAGCAGTCCAAGCGTAGTTAGCGACGCGGTTACCGAGCTTCGTTCACCGCCCGAAACCACTGCGTACGGAATCTCTCCGAACCGGGCTTCGATATGCTCCAGCACCTCAGGTATTGCTTTAAGTTGCGGGAGCAACTCACAATAAAATCTTTCTTTCTGCTTCGCAGCGTCTTCAAAGGGAATGCTCAGCCCGTGATTCTTTTTCAGCCCAGCGATGATATCTGCGTCAGGAATGCCGCCCCAGCTGTAGAAAAGCTCTCTTTCGAGTTCGAAGTTCCATTCGGCGAGTAACCTCTTCCAGGCAAGAAAGTGGAGCGGCATCGAATCGACAATGGTGCCGTCGCAGTCAAACAGATAGGCTCTGAATGAGCCACCAGGTAATTCCAGTTTCATTGGAAAATACTATCCTTCCTCACATTAAAGCAAAAGTGCCCGCCAAAAACGAGCACTCTCAACGCACGCAATTTTCCCTCGCTCTTTAGAAAGCCCATTTGATGATCGACGCGCCGCTCGTAAATCCAGCGCCCACCGATGCGATCAGAAGCGTATCTCCCTTTTTTAAGCGTCCACTATCGACGGCCGTCTTCATCGCCAGCGGGATAGTGCCAGCCGTCGTGTTGCCGAAGTCCTCGATATTAATGATGACTTTCTCCCGGGGCAACTTCAAACGGTCGGCCGTTGCGGTGATAATCCGTTTATTAGCTTGATGAGAGATAAAGCAGTCCACGTCGGTGCCCGTGAGCCCGTTTTTCTCCAACACACGCTCTGTGACTTCTGCCATTTTCTTCACGGCATACTTGAAGACTTGCTGTCCATCCTGATGAACAAAGTGCATTTTCTGATCTATGGTCTCGTGCGTCGCCGGATGCAGACTGCCGCCACCTGGCATTTTCAGATATTCTCCACCGTAGCCTTCGATTTGATGAATGAAGTCGATCATCCCGGCTTCCTCTCCATCTTCAGCCGGTTCCAGCAACACCGCCCCCGCCCCGTCTCCAAAAATGATGCAGGTGGTACGGTCCGTGTAGTCGATCATCGAGGAGTTCACATCCGCGCCAATAACCAAAACCTTTTTATGCGCGCCGCTTTCGACCAGTTTCGCGCCGACTGTCAGTGAGTAGATAAACCCGGAACATCCAGCGGAAACATCGAAGCCCCAAGCCTGCGGAATCGCCAGTTTCTTCTGCACCAGGCAGGCTGTCGAGGGATACATCATGTCGGGCGTCACCGTCCCAACGACAATCGCCTCAATCATGCTCAGGTCGACATTGTGCCGTGCCACCATGTCCCGTACAGCCTCTACCGCCAGATCGCTGGCGGCCACGCCTGGGTCCGCAATGTGCCGCTCACGAATCCCCGTACGCTCCAGAATCCACTCGTTCGTCGTTGAAACCATCTTTTCGAGGTCGAAGTTGGAGAGAATACGAGGAGGTACAAATGAGCCCAGGGCCGTGATTTTGGCCCGAATCTTAGTCTTCAACTCACAAGTCTCCATTACTAGTAGTGTGGCAATTGTCGCCCACTGCGCCATGAATGTAAACCGCTCTGCACGGGAACGCCAGAATCCGCTTTCAGACAGCACGAAATCGAGATTGGCTGCGACAACGATTTCTACAACGGGCCTTGTACTCGGGGAATTTTTTTGCAGGATTTGCTTTTCTAGCGCAGGATCGCCCGAAAGAGGAGGCCAAACACCGCCCACATCGCCAACGCCGCGGGAACTGCGAAGACCAACCCGCGCAATGCGTTGTCATGAGTATCCTGCGGCAGATCCTCGATCCGAATCTTCATCGGGCCGGGGCTGCACGGTTCTTTCGTTTGTCTCAGGGCACCCTCTGCCAAAATCGCGTTCGCCGCCATCTCCTGTCGCGCCTGACTCACGCCGTCCATCAGCATCGCAGCTCTCTCCTGAAACAAGCTTCCACTAAATCCGGCGAGCGGAGACAAAAAACACAGCTCAATGACAAGGAAAGATTCCCAGAAAAGAGCACAGTTCAATTTTGGAAGAGTTTTTTTAGGAATTCAGAGCGAAACTTTTTGGGCCGATCATCGCCCAAAAACATTAAAGCCGGACACCGGGAGCTCACTGCACACGAAACGGCCCGTTACCGTTGCTTCCTTCCGGACCTGGCGGGGTTGGCGGGGTTTCATCGCGTAAGACCGATGTCCGACCAGTTTTGATACTACCACGTCCTTTTTCTTCATTCATCTCCGCCTGTGGAGAAAACTCTATGGCCCGGCAGTGTTCACGGCCAGCTCAACTATACTGTGACCGGATGTCTGCCGCTCCTAAAGCCCGCGTTGCCCCACCGGAAATTGAGCGTCTTTTTAAGACCTCCCTTTTTCTGCTGGTCGTCACCGGATTTGCCGCCCTGGCCTCCACTGGCAAGCTCGATCTCCCCGGTGTGATCTTCGTCAGCGGAGCTCTTCTTCTCCGTGGCTACTTGATTCTGCGCGAGATTCCGTTTGTAATTCCGCGCCGTGTCACCGCGTGGCTCGCTATCTCATACGTCCTGATATTCTTCGTCGATTTCTTTCTTATCTCCGGACGCGATTTCGTCTCCCCTGCCGTACACCTTGTTCTGTTCGGCATGTGCGTCAAGCTCTTCAATGTGGAGCGCGATCGCGACTACGTGTACCTCGCCCTGCTTTCATTTGTCATGATCTTGGCGGCGGCCATGTTGACCGTAGATTCTGCTTTTCTGGCTGCCTTTGCTCTTTTCGTCGTGCTCGCCATTTTCTGCTTCATGGCCATGGAGATGCGTCGTTCCTCGCTCGCCGCCTCCAACTCCGCGCCACTATCCATTCCTGGTCTGCGCACTCGCCGCCGCAGCATCTCACCCATGCAGAGGCTGTCCGGCTCACTGGCCCGCACCACTTTCGTCATGGTTGCCGCCATCATCTCGGCCGCTACCGTTCTCTTCTTTGCCATGCCACGGCTGAGCGGCGGGTACCTGTCCCAGTACGCACAGAGTGATGCCCTCTCCACTGGCTTTTCCGATTCCGTTAACCTCGGCGAGATCGGGCACATTCAACAGTCCTCCGCGGTAGTCGCCCACGTCCGCATCGACGGCGACACTACCGGATCTCGCCAGATCCGCCTGCGCGGTGCCGTGCTCACTCTCTTCGATGGAATGCGCTGGACAAATCCGCGCGGCACAGCCAGTGTGGTGGCTCAACACAAAGGGCGCTTATTCCAGCTCTCCACGCAAGTCAGCAGGCCGGAGCGCCGTGAGGAAACTCGCCTTGCCCAGGGACCGCAGCATGAGTTTCTTCATTACCGCATCCTCTTGGAGCCACTCAATACAACCGTCATCTTCACAATCCCAGTCGCGCAGGCCATTTTCGGCCCATTTCGAGAGATCGGAGTAGACAGCGACCACACGTTCCACAACCTCGATCGCGAACGTGCCATAACCGTTTATGAGGGCGTCTCGGACGAATCAGTCCCTCTTCCCACTACACTCCAGCGCCTTTCGGTTCCCATGCTGTCTTCCCTGCCGGAGCGTTATTTACATCTCCCCGGACGCCTCGATCCACGTATTCCCGAACTTGCGCACAAGCTCACGAATTCCGAAATCTCTATTTATCGTCGCGCGCTCGCCATCGAGCATTATCTAACCACCCAGTACGGCTACACGCTTCAACTCCCTCCGCAGCCCTCTGCCGACCCGCTGGCAGACTTCCTTTTTCACCGTCGCCGCGGCCACTGCGAATACTTTGCCTCCTCCATGGCGGTGATGCTCCGCACCATTGGCATTCCTTCACGAGTCATTACCGGCTTTCGAGGAGCCCAGTTCAACCAGCTCAACTCCACCTACATCGTCCGTGCCCGAGACGCCCACTCCTGGGTTGAAGCCTATATTCCCGGAGCTGGATGGGTCACATTTGACCCCACACCTTACGGCGATATTCCCGCCCCTACCTTCTGGACGCGAGCTCAGCTCTACATTGATGCCGCGCGTGAGTTCTGGCGCGAGTGGATCGTCAACTACGACGCCGCTCACCAGCAGAATCTCTCGGTCACCACCGTTCGGCTCGCGCGCAATCGCATTGCCGAATTCCGCAACTGGGCTGCCCGCCAGTATCGCAGCATGTTAAACATTGCTCGCAATGTCCACCAGGCCGCCACTCAAGACCCCAAGCGCCTGCTCCGTCCCGGACTAGTCCTGCTGGCCTTCGCACTGCTATTTCTTCTCCCCGTTTCGGCGCTTCACCTCACAAAACTTTGGCGAGCTGCATCTCCAGCTAAATATCCGCGCCCGGCGGCATCTGCCCTGTTTCTCCGCATGACGAGCCTTCTGGCGCGTAAGGGGTATCCCCGCTCTCCCAACCAGACGCCCTCCGAATTCGCGGCCTCCATCACTGATTCGAACCTCCGCGAGGCGGTTCTCCGATTTACCTCGTCCTACGAAGAGGCCCGCTTTGGCGGCTCGATTTCCGCAGCGGAAGACCTCTCTGCTCTGCTCGATAACATCCGAAGCACTCTCCATCGTTCCTGATTGCCAGTGGCTTCCCGTTTTGAAATTGCCCATATTGTTCCCGCAATGCGCAATTTTGTTTTTTCAAAACTTCATCCGCGTCCTGAATGCACCGTGTTTGCATTCAGGTGGATGACATGGCGATTTCAGAACTTTGTTCGAATTTTCGCGATTTGCTTTTTCGTAGCAACCCGGTTCCGATGTTCCTCTACGATGGCCCATCGCTTCTGATCCTTAGAGCCAATGACACGGCACTCGCGAAGTACGGCTACACGTCCAAAGAATTTCGAACCATGAGCATCCGCGATCTTTGTCCCTCTGGAACAGCATCGGAATCCGATGCTGTTCCCCCAGCCGGGGACCGTTCCTCGTCGCAATGTTTACAGATTCATGCAACCAAGGGGGGCAAGCACTTCACGGTCGAATGCCGGACTGTCCAGTTCCCCGATAAGCGCCGCAAACTTTTTATGCTGTCGGCCGTAGAGGCCCCTGAACAAAGCGGTGAGCGGCTTAAACTCATCAACTGCATGGAGATTAATCGCTCGCTCGTCGAGGAGTGTCCCTTCGGGATCGCCCGATTCAATCTCACTACCTCGCGCCACGAACATGCCAATCCCGCGCTCCTGGAGATGCTCGGCTGCACGCTGAAGGAATTTCGACGAATGGGACTTGCTGCTTTTGGGGTCGACCCCACTGAGCGCGAGCGATTCATGGTCGAATTGCGTCGCTCAGGAAAGGTTCGCGATTTTGAATCCAGCCTGCGTAACAAAAATGGTGAGATTCTTCGCGTCTCTATCTCTGGGTATCTCGGAACTAACGTTGCGACAGGTCACGAGTACGTTCAGGCCTATATCCTTGACGTCACCGCCCAGCGCAATCTTGAGGAGCAACTCAGCCGCGCGCAACGAATGGAGGCAGTGGGCCGACTGGCCGGTGGCGTTGCGCACGACTTCAACAACATCACTCAATCTATAAGCTTATGTTGCGAGCTGGCGCTCAGCCACGAGCTCCCACTCGAGACTAGATCCAAGTTCCTCGACATCATGCAACAGTCTGCTCGCGCGGCCGACATCACCCGCCAGTTGCTCGCCTTCAGCCGCCGCCAGGTGCTTCAGCCGCGCTTAATCAACATTAATGTCTGTCTCCGCAATGCTCTCCCTATGCTTTCACGCGTTGTCGGTCCCGATGTGTCCCTAGAGTTGCAGCTCGATGACACTGTCGAAAGCATATTCATCGATCCCGACCAGCTCACGATCGTCCTCATGCACCTAGCCACAAACGCACGCTCCGCAATGCCGCATGGCGGAGGGTTGCGGATTTCAACTTCTCACTCTGGAGATTCCGGCCAAAACGAAGATATGCGCCCCGGCCCCTGCGCCGTTCTTACCGTCTCCGATACCGGCGTCGGCATGGACGAGCAGACACTGCAACGCATCTTTGAACCGTTCTTCACAACCCGTGAATCAGCTTTCACCTCCGGCCTCGGGCTTGCCACCGTGCATGGCATCATCGCCCAGAGCAAAGGCCGTATTGAATGCCAATCGACTCTCGGACACGGTGCCACCTTCCGCATCTATCTCCCAACCGGCGCCCTGCCCTCAGTTCCAGCCTTAACAGCCGGAAATAATTCCCACCGAATTCTTCTCGCCGAAGATGACCCACACATCAACGAGCACCTCACAAACTCCATTAAGAAAGCGGGATTTCTCCTGGATTCCGTTTGCAACGGGGACAAGGCCTTGGCCATCTTCGACCGCCAGCGCCATCATCTTCTGGTCACTGACATCGTCATGCCCAAGCTAGGGGGGATCGAGTTGATGAAGCGCCTTCGTCGTAAAGCCCCGTCTCTACCCGTGATCTTTATCTCAGGCTACAGCGAAGAAGCCAGTGCCTTGCAGCACGTCTCACATAACCAGACTGCGTATCTGCAAAAACCATTTCCGAGTTCACAACTTATCACCGCTATAAGCAACCTGCTCGCCCAAAAAATTGAAACGACAGCGGACGACTGAATGAGGTGACAAGAAGCTGGCCCCATTTACGTAAGGCTTGGAGTACATCGCCTACTTCCATCGCCACAGATAACCCATATAAAGCTCATTGTTATCCACTCCGGGATTCTCCGGCGCGGTTTCATTGTTGGAAATGTGGTGATATTTGTATCCCATCAGCAGCGACGAACGCCTCCTCGTAAAGATCTGTACGCCCGCGCCAAAGTTGAAAGTAAAGTTCAATTGGGACGAGTTCGGCACAGGCTCCTGACGGGTGAAGTACAGTAGCCCTGCGTGTGCATCCAAGAACGGCTGCAAACGATGACCATTACGAAAATTCACCTGCATTCCAAGCGGGGTGACTCCTCCACCGTATGTGGTGGCTCCCGCACGATATCCCGTCTGCTGTTGAAGCAGTGAATTGAAATACGACTCGTTTGGATCGTGCAGAAGTGCCACTGGCACCAACTCGGAAACCCACTTCAACGCTACGTGTTGACCTGCCCAGATCGTAATGGCATACTGCGCATTCAATTCGAAAAACTTCCGATCGCGCGCCTCACCGATCCCGATCGTCGAGTCCGGAGAGTACCCACCCCAAAAACCTATTTCCTGATTCCAGCGTTTCAGCAATGCCTCGTTCGTCTGCGCCGTCATCAGCATGGCCGCGCAAATGATAAACGCCATAACCAGCAGGAAACGTCTCATCCGCTCATGTTACGATCACTTCCCGACAGCTCTCATCCATATTGCACGTTTCTGGCGCGGTATTAATCCATTCATGACTACTGGTGAAACCAGTAGGCGTTAAAGCCGAGGCACTGCGCGGCCTCGCCGACCGCCTCGCAGGCTTCTCTGGCTCTGGACACTATGGCTAGTCCGTATTCAGAAACGGGACCGAGTGTGTCATTCGAGCAGTAAAACCTGGCACCCATCTTTGCAACTGGCTACCCACCTCACTTCAGGACAAAACTCGGACACTGAGTGCCAAGCTACTGCTACTTGCGTCTTAATTATGATGTTCCATCTCTTGATCCTCAACGTCCTGCTGCGAACCTCCGACGGTCACGTACAGAATCTCCCGATCAAAATCCTGCTGCCGGCCTTCGAAAATCGCGTACAGACACGGGACGATTACCAGAGTCAGAAAGGTGGATGTAACCAGTCCGCCAATAACCACAATGGCCAGCGGACGCTGGACTTCCGATCCGGGACCGGTAGCAAAAAGAAACGGCACCAGTCCCAGGGCAGCTACCGTCGCGGTCATCATGATCGGACGGAACCGTAGGCGAGTGCCTTCGCGGACCGCCTCCTCCTGCGTGAATCCGTCGTCGCGCAGCTTGCGGATGTAGGACACCAGCACCACACCATTCAACACAGCGATTCCCCACAAAGCGATGAATCCGACCGATGCGGGCACGGAAAGATACTCACGAGTCAGGAACAATCCGAACACCCCGCCGATGGAAGCGAACGGCAGCACTGTAATAATCAGCGCCGAAAACCTCACCGAGCGGAACAGCAAAAATAACAGAAAGAAAATCGCGCCAATTGTAACCGGGATAATAATCATCAGGTGGCGCATGGCACGCTGCATGTTCTGGAATGTGCCGCCCCACTGGATGTCGTACCCGGCGGGCAAGGGAACCTTCGAGTTGACCGCGCTTTTTAGTTCAGCGACATAACCGCCGAGATCGCGGTCCTGCACATTGATACCGACTACGATGCGGCGTTTGGCCATATCGCGATTGATTTGCGCCGGACCTTCGAGCACCCGAATGTTCGCAATATTTTCCAAGGGTACTCTGGGACCATTCGGGGCAGAAACCGTGACCTCTTTAATGCTCTGCACGCTGTTACGATACGACTCGGGCAGCCGCACCACCGCCTGAAACCGCTTTTCCCCCTCATAAATTTCGGTGGCGGATTTTCCGGCAATGGCAGTCTCGATGGTGTTGTTAACGTCGGAGGCGTTCAGCCCGTAGCGGGCTATGGCCGTGCGATCAATGTCGATCACCAGATATTGCTGGCCGCCGGTGCGATCCACACGAGTGTCTTGCGTGCCGCGAATCGAACCCGCCACTTTGGCGATCTGCTGCGCCTTTTCAATTAGAGTGTCGAGGTCGTCCCCGAAGATCTTCACGGCAACATCCGCGCGGACTCCGGTCACCATCTCATCCACGCGGTCCGAGATCGGTTGCGACATTACCAGGTTGATACCGGGCACCGCGGTGAGTGCGTTGCGCATCTGATCACCAATTTTTTCTTGTGTCAGGCCACGCGGGCGTTTGCCGACCGGCGTCAGAGTTGCGATCACGTCAGCTTCGTTCGGCCCCGCGGGATCGGCCGGTGACTCGCCGCGACCGAGGCGCGAAACGACATTTTCCACTCCAGGAATGTTGCGCATCAGGCGCTGCATTTGGAGCTCCATCTGGATCGATTCGTCCAGCGAGATGTTCGGCACACGGTCGGCATTCGGGCCGAGCGTCCCCTCCTGCATCTCCGGAATAAACGAGGTTCCGAGAAAGGGGAACAAGCACAGAGAAACGACAAAAAGAGCAATCACGGCCATGATGCTCTTGGATCTGTACTGCATGGCCCAGTTCAAAACCTTGTCATATGGCCGTCGTAGCAACGCCACCAGCCACGTGTCCTGCTCGTTGCCGCCTTTCAGGAAAAAGCAGGAGAGAGCGGGTGACAAGGACAAGGACAAAGCCAAAGAGAGCAGCAAGGAAATGGCAATTGTGTATGCGAGCGGCGCAAACATCTTGCCTTCCGTACCTTCCAGAGTCATCAGGGGCAAGAAGACAAGTACGATGATCAGGACGCCGAAAATGACAGGAGTAGCCACTTCGACGACAGCCTTTTGTACCAGACGCAGGCGACTCTCGGTGGAACCGTGACTCAACCTGGAAAGAACATTTTCCACCACCACGACAGAGCCATCGACCATTAAGCCAATTGCGATCGCCAGACCTCCGAGCGACATCAGATTCGCAGAGAGCCCGATCCTGTTCATCACCAGAAATGTCAGGAGCGGAGTCAGCAAGAGGTTGGCACAGACAATCAAACTCGAGCGTAGGTCACCCAGATACAGGAACAACACCACTACTACTAAAAGGATGCCTTCAGCGAGCACCTTGGTCACTGTATGAATGGCGGCATCGACCAGTTGGGAACGGTCATAGTAAGGGACAATCTTCAGCCCGCCGCGAATCATGTTGCGGCTGTTGATTTCAGCCACCCGCTCCTTAATGCGGCTGACAATTTCTTTGGCGTTGCCGCCCGCCGTCATCATCACCACACCACCGACCGCTTCGGTATAGCCACCCTTCACCATGGCGCCGTATCGCACTTCTTCGCCAACGCGCACCTCCGCTAAATCGCGGATATAAACGGGCGTGCCATTGTGTTCCTTCAACACTATGGAACGGATGTCCTCCACCCCACGTATGAGGCCCACGCTGCGAATCAGGTACTGTTCGGCATGTTGGGGCAAAATGCCGCCGCCGGTATTTTCGTTATTGTGCTTAAGCGCCGAGTAAACGTCGCCGATGGTCAGCCCGTAGTAGCGCAGTTTCTGGGGATCGACCAGCGTCTCGTACTGCTTCACATATCCGCCGGTGGAGTTGATCTCCGCCACGCCGGGAATCGAGCGCAGCAGCGGACGCACAATCCAGTCCTGTATGGTGCGGCGCTCAACCAGTTCGTCGTGCGTAAGCGCTCGTTTACTGTCGTCGGCCTGCTCCAAGGTGTATTGAAAAACTTCGCCGAGGGCATTCGACACCGGTCCGAGAACGGGCGTGATGCCTTCCGGCATGCGGCTCCGCACCTCACTCAGGCGCTCACTTACCAACTGCCGCTCGAAGTACACGCCCTTGCCGTCTTCAAAGACAAGCGTAATGAGCGACAGGCCGGGTTTATTGAGTGAACGCATGTCGGTCAGCCCCGGCAGGCCTGTCATAGCGATTTCGATCGGAACTGTGATGAATCGCTCCACCTCTTCCGGCGACTTTCCCGGCGCTTCGGTGGCAATCTGAACCTGCACATTGGTCACATCGGGAAAAGCATCCACTGAAAGATGCCGGGTAGCGTTAAGGAATCTCTGAACAGGTAGTTGGAAACTCCATTGTCGGCATTTCTTGGTTTTCGCGGGCGGTTTTTCAGGCCATTGGGGCCGAATATTAAGTGACCGGAGCTTTGATCGCGCTTCCAGACGGTGTCT
>Ga0268263_1001054_pt1 | contig 28739 bp, 24 predicted proteins | sample Biomet5_FD_190358 | JGI IMG/M metagenome (GOLD analysis project Ga0268263, IMG submission 190358) | Microbial communities from bioreactor (seeded with sewage sludge) at LBNL, California, USA - Biofuel metagenome 5 (SPAdes) (version 4) | ecosystem: Engineered > Bioreactor > Anaerobic >... | reverse complement strand
CCTGATGTACCGGGACAGCGGCGACAAAGAGCTGCTGATTATCATGGGCGCGATGTTTCTGCTGTAAAGCGGAGACACCGCGCCCATGATTTTTCAATTCTGCGGCGGGGTGAACAGGCCGGCATCCGGCGTGGTGAGGCTGGGGGTGCCGGAGGTGAGCTTGTAGACCAGCGTGCCGCCGTCGTAGGTCTCCACACCCATGAGGAGCCCCGTGCTGACGGAGATATAGGCCCGCTCGGTGTAGCCCAGCTCGGGGGTGGTATATTCCGCCCAGATGCAGCTGTCGCCCGCGTATTTGCCATAGCCCGCGCCGGTGATCTCCGACGGGTCCAGCGCCAGCAGGGACTCATAGGTGACGGCGCGCATCCAGCGGTCGGCGGTGGTGCTGTTGACGCTCTCGCCGTGGTAAACGCCGCTGCTGCCGTCGTACCAGATCCAGACGCCCTGGGATGTGACCAGAATGTTCTTCGTCCGGCCGCCGTGATCCAGCGTGATGCGCGTGCTGCCGCCGGAGACCCATACCCGCAGCACGGAGGTGCTGACGCCCCCGTCTGCCCAGTGATCCTCCGCGGTGAGGGTGCGGGAATAGCTGTCCGGCCGGGAGAGGGTCTTGAGTACGGCCTGCACGGTGGAGGGGGTGACATCCGCCGCCTCGTCGCCGCCGGAGACGCCCCCCGGGGCGGCGGACGGCAGCGTCACCGCGGCGGTTTTGGGGCCGCCCCCGCCGAAAAAGGCGAGCAGCAGCAGCACCACCGCGGCCACGGCCACGATTATGGAGATGACGGCGAGCTTCTTATCCTTCATGGAGCAAATTCATCCGGCCTTTCATCCGTGCGGTGGAACGCGTACAAAATTGCCTGGGCGATGCGGGGACAGGCGTGGCCGTCGCCATAGGGATTGGCGGCGTGCGCCATCCTGTCGTAGGCGGCGGGGTCGGTGAGCAGGGCGGAGGCGGCGGCGAGAATGTCGCCGCGCTCCACGCCGCACAGCTCCACGGTGCCCGCGGCTACGGCCTCGGGCCGCTCGGTTTCCCTGCGGAGCACCAGCACGGGCTTGCCCAGGGCGGGGGCCTCCTCCTGAATGCCGCCGGAATCCGTCATGACCATATAGCTTTTGGCCATGAGCCGGTGCATATCCATGGCATCCAACGGCTCGATAAGCTTCACGTTGGGGACATCCCCCAGAATGCCGTAGGCGGCGTCGCGCACGACGGGGCTGAGATGCACGGGGTACACCACCAGCACGTCGGGAAAGCGCCCGGCCATATCCCTGACGGCGGAGAAAATGTTGCGCATGGGCGCACCGTAATTTTCCCGGCGGTGGCAGGTCATGGCGATGACGCGGTTCTTATCAAAGTCGATGCCCCCCAGCTGGGGGGAGTCGAAACCGGCGCCGCTGCCCACGGTGTAGCGCATGGCGTCGATGACGGTGTTGCCGGTGACAAAGATGTCCCCGGCGACGGCTTCCCGCCGGAGATTGGCGGCGTTGTTGGCCGTGGGAGCGAAATGCAGCGTGGCCAGACGGCCCACCAGACAGCGGTTCATCTCCTCCGGGAAGGGGGAGTAGCGGTCGTAGGTGCGCAGGCCCGCCTCCACATGGCCGACCGCGATTTTGGCATAAAAGGCGGCCAGCGCCCCGGAGAAGGTGGTGGTGGTGTCGCCGTGGACCAGCACCAGATCGGGCCTGGCCTCGGCAAAGACCTCGCCCAGGCCGTTCAGCACCCGGGTGGTGACGTCGGACAGGGTCTGGTTTTTGCCCATGATGTCCAGATCGTAGTCCGCGGTGATGCCAAAGCAATCCATGACGGAATCCAGCATCTGCCGGTGCTGGGCCGTGACGCATACGCGGCTTTCGATCTCGGGATGGGTCTTCAACTCCATGGCCAGCGGGGCCATCTTGATGGCCTCGGGCCGGGTGCCGAAGACGGACAGAACTTTAATCTTTTTCATCGCCGGCCTCCGAAACGGTCTCCGCGGTCTCCGGCGCGGGGATGGGATTGCCGGCCTCGTCGGTGTGGGCGGGGTGCAGATTGTGGTTGCCCCGGAACACAAAGAACCACAGGCACAGCGCGATGAAAAACGCGGCCACGCCCAGACCCAGCCGCATCGCCGGACCGTTGGAGGCCAGCACCACGGCGGCCAGACCCAGGATGGCGGAGATGGAGTACAGCACCGCCACGGCCTGCTTTTGGGACAGACCCATGTCCAGCAGCTTGTGGTGGAAATGGCCGCGGTCGGCCTTGAAGGGACTCTGGCCGTGGAGCATCCGCCGGAAAAAGGCGAACACCGTGTCCGACAGGGGAATGGCCAGGGCCAGCACGGGTACGATGAAGGTGACCACGGCGTAGTATTTGAACATGCCCATCACCGATACCGTGGCCAGCACATAGCCCAGCAGCTGGGAGCCGGTGTCGCCCATAAATAGCTTGGCGGGGTTGAAGTTGTAGGGCAGAAAGCCGATGCAGGCGCCGGTGAGGGCGGCCAGAATAATGGCCACGTTGCCCTCGGCCACCATCAGGGCCACCACCAGCATGGTGACGCCGCTGATGACGGATACGCCGCAGGCCAGCCCATCCAGCCCGTCGATGAGGTTGACGGCGTTGGTGCAGCCCACGATCCACAAAACGGTCACAGGCACGGCCAGATAACCGATGGCCAGCACCTCCCGCGCGGAAAAGACGGCGGGGTTGGTGAGCACATGGATGACCACGCCGTACAGCACGGCTACCACGGCGGCCACGATCTGCACGCCTAGCTTGATCCAGGCGTTGAGGTTCATCACATCGTCGATGGCGCCCATGGCCACGATGATGATGGAGCCGAACAGGATGCCGCGCACCTGATTGGTGATGTCCGCAAAGAGGATGACCGTGAGCAGGAAACCGAAAAAGATCGCCAGACCGCCCATGCGGGGGATGGGGTGGTCGTGGACCCGGCGGGCCTCCTTGGGCACGTCGATGGCGCCCACTTCCTTGGCGAACATCTTGACGATGGGCGTGGCCGCGAAGGAAATGGCGGCGGCGATGACGCAGGACAGGCCGATGCGGATCCAGACCGCGGTTGAAAACAACATCAGGCAACAATCTCCCTTACTGTGATTTGAAGCTCCTCGGCGCGGTCAGAGGGGCTTGCCCACAAAGCCCAGCTTTTCGCAGACGTCCGCCAGGGTCACGTTGGCCACGGAGGCCGCCTTTTCGGCGCCCATCTTGTAGATGCTCTCCAGATAAGCCCTGTCGCCCAGCAGCCGCGCGGTCTCCTCCCGGATGGGACGCAGCCGTTCCACCACGGCTTCGCCGGCGGCGACCTTCAGGTGGCCGTACATCTTGCCCTCAAATTCCCGCTCGATCTCCGGGATGGCCTTACCGGTGGCGCTGGAGTATATCTGCATCAGGTTGGCCACGCCGGGCTTATTGTCCGGGTCCCAGCGCACACAGTTGGCGGCAGTGTCCGAATCGGTGACGGCGCGCTTGAATTTTTTCATAATGACGTCGGGGTCCTCCATAAGATACACGCAGCCGCCGGGGTCCCTGTCGGATTTGGACATCTTGCTGCCGGGGTTGGTGAGACTCATGATCCGCGCGCCCACCTTGGGGATATAAGCCTCAGGCAGGCGGAAGGTGGGCCCGTAGAGGCTGTTGAAGCGCACGGCGATGTCCCGCGTCAGCTCGCAGTGCTGCTTCTGATCCTCGCCCACGGGGACATAGTCCGTCTGATACAGCAGGATGTCCGCCGCCATCAGGGTGGGGTAGGTGAAAAGACCGCCGGTGATGTTGTCGGCGTGCTTGGCGGACTTGTCCTTGAACTGGGTCATGCGGCTCAGCTCGCCGAACATGGTGTAGCAGCCCAGCACCCAGCCCAGCTCCGCGTGAGCGGCCACATGGGACTGGATGAACAGCGTGACCTTGTGGGGGTCCAGTCCGCAGGCGATGTACTGCGCCAGCTGTTCCAGCGTGCGGCGGTGCAGGTCCTCCGGGACCTGGCGTACCGTGATGGCGTGCATATCCACAATGCAGTAGTAGGCTGTATAGTCGTCAATCATGTCCACCCAGTTTTTGATGGCGCCCATATAGGAGCCCAGCGTGAGATCGCCGGAGGGCTGGATGCCGGAGAACATGACCTTTTTTGTTTGATTGCTGTCCATTAAAACGACACCTCGATCATAAATTACTCAAAAATCACTGTTTGAACATTCTATCATTTTAAGTACGCCTTGACAACAGACAAAATGTAAAATAGTATTAGGGAGTTCAAAACATCCGGGGAGGATTTTACACAAAATGAGAGATGAAAAATGGTTCGCGGATATGGAAGCGCGTATCCCCCGGGGCGGCGTGCGCACCCGGTTCGCCCCGTCGCCCACGGGCTACATGCACGTTGGCAATCTGCGCACGGCGCTGTATACCTGGCTCATCGCCCGGCACGAAAACGGCGCCTTTCTCCTGCGCATCGAGGACACCGACCAGGGCCGCCTGGTGGAGGGCGCGGTGGATGTGATCTACAAGACGCTGAAGGAATGCGGGCTCGACCACGACGAGGGTCCGGATGTGGGCGGCCCGGTGGGCCCCTATGTGCAGACCGAGCGCCGGGGACTTTATAAGGAATACGCGGAGCTTTTGATGGCGCGCGGCCACGCCTACCGCTGCTTTTGCGAAAAGACCGAGTCCGAGGAGGACGCCGGGGACTTTACCCGGGCGGACGACCCCTGCCGGGCGCTTTCCCAGGCGGAATCCGACCGCCGGGCCGCCGCGGGCGAGCCCTGTGTCATCCGCCAGAAAATTCCCCGCGGGGGGACGACCACCTTCCATGACGAGATCTTCGGCGATATCACCGTGGAAAACGCCGCGCTGGACGATCAGGTGCTGCTGAAGCGGGACGGGCTGCCCACCTATAACTTTGCCAACGTGGTGGACGACCATCTCATGGGCATCACCCATGTGGTGCGCGGCAGCGAATACCTGTCCAGCGCGCCGAAATACGACCTGCTGTACCGGGGCTTCGGCTGGGATATCCCCAGATATATCCACTGTTCCCCCGTGATGCGGGACGCCCACAGCAAAATGTCCAAGCGCCACGGCGACCCCAGCTACGAGGACCTCATCGCCCAGGGCTATGTGACCCCCGCGGTGGTGAACTATGTGGCACTGCTGGGCTGGAGCCCCGGCGGCGAACAGGAAATTTTCAGCCTGGATCAGCTGCGCGCGGCCTTTGACCTGAAGGGCATCTCCAAATCCCCCGCCATCTTTGATATCGAAAAGCTGCGCTATTTCAACGCCGAATATCTCCGCTCCATGCCCGCGGAAAAATTCGCGGCGGCGGCGGAGCCCTTCATCCGGCAGGCGGTGAAAAACCCCGCCATCGACCCCGCCCAGATCGCGGCGCTTTTGCAGCAGCGCACCGAGGTGCTCACCGATATCCCGGAAAAGCTGGACTTTTTCGACGAACTGCCTGACTATGACACGGCGCTGTTCGTCCACCAGAAGTCCAGGACCGACCAGTGCTCCAGCCTCGAGACGCTGGAGGCCGTGCTGCCGCTGTTCGGGGAAATCTCCGTCTGGGACGACGGGCATATTCTCGCCGCCATGGCGGGCCTGGTGGAGCGGCTGGGCTGCAAAAACGCCTTCGTGATGTGGCCCGTGCGCATCGCGGCGGCGGGAAAGGCCGTCACCCCCGGCGGCGCGGTGGAAATCTGCCGCATCCTTGGGAAGGACGAGACGCTGCGGCGGCTGCGCATCGGCGTGGAAAAACTTTCAAAATAAACCGCTGCTCGCATAGAATGCCCCTTCCGGCGAAAAAATAAGCCGGAAGGGGTGTTTTTAGTATGCTGAAAATCAAGAAAAAGACTTTCATACTGGTCCTGTCCTACCTCGTCGCGGCGGTGCTGGCGTTGGGAGGCTACGCGCTGGCCCAGACCACCGTGGGTGGGGCCTACGGCGAGACCTCCCGGGACGGCTATCGCCACGCGCTGGACGAGGCCGCCGCCGCGGTGGCCGATCTGGACGAGCTGCTGGGAAAATGCGCCTACGCCACCGGCAGCGAGATGACGGAGACCCTGTGCACCCGGGTCTACGGCGACTGCCTGGCCGCGCAGATGACCCTGTCCGCGCTGCCCTTCTCCACCCAGGAGCTGGAGCAGACGGCGGGTTATCTGGGGCGGATGGGGGACTATGCCTATACCCTGTGCCGCACCGCGCCGGAGAACGGGGGCTTTTCCGACACCGAGCGGGAGAGTCTGGGCGCGCTGGCGCAGACCGCACGGCAGTTGTCCGGCCAACTGCAGCAGATCCAGGCGGATGTGGCCGCGGGCAACGTGCTGATGGACGACCCGGAAAACACCGTGCGGCAAAAAAGCGACGAATACCGCAACGCGGTCACGCTGTCAGCGGCGATGCTGAAAAACGAGAGCGCCTTTCCCGAGCAGGCGGAGCTGGAATACGACGGGAAATACGGTTACCGCGCCGCCTCCGGGGGCGGGGGCGACATCGTGACCGAGGGGGAGGCGCTGAAAACGGCGGCGGCGTTTTTGAACTTGGACGAGAGCCTGCTGACGCTGCAGACCGTCTCCTCCGGCGAGAAACTGAGTTATCTTTTCAAGGTGACCGTGGCGGATGGGGAGGGCAGCGTGACCGTGGACGGACAGAGCGGCCTGGTGCGGGCCTTCACCGATTCAAGGGTGCCGGCCGGGGGCGAGCTGACGGAGGAGAAGGCGGTTCAGACCGCGCAGGCGCTGATCAAAAAGGGCGGCTACGGCGGCGTGGCGCTGGTGAAGGCCGAGAGCAGCGACGGCGCGGTAAACTGCGAATTTGTGCCGCTGTGGTGGGGCTGGCGCTGCGAGGCCCAGCGCATCACCGTCTCCATTGCCACCGACAACGGCGGGCTGCGCGCCTTCGACGCTTCGGATTATATCGACCACGCCAAAACGCGCACCGCGCCCGCGGCGCTGCTGCCTGACACCGTCTGCCGGGCCGCGCTGCCAGACAGTCTCACGGTGAAGGAGAGCCGTCTCGCCGTGCTGGAATCCCCCGGAGGCAGCGATGTGTGGTGCCGGGAATATGTCTGTGCCGACGGCGGGGATCAGCGCGTGACGGTCTTCGTCAGCGCTGTGTCCGGCCGCCAGCAGGAGATTGTGGTGGGATAAAAAACCGCCCCGGCAGATCTACCGGGGCGGTTTTCGGGCTGTCAAAGAGCGAAAAGAGGAACGGACCGGGGGGGCGTGTGAGGGGGGCGAAAGCGGGAAATAAGGCGTCACTGCTTCACATATTGCAGGGCGTAGGTGTCCTGCTGGGCCTCAACCACCTGGGTGAGCACGTCGCAGGTGGGGGTGGGCACGCCCACCTTTTTGCCGTAGTCGGAAATGGCACCCGTGAGACAGGTGACCTCGGTCTGGCGCCGATGCATCAGCATATCCTGCGCCATGGAGGGGTAGTAATCGCCCAGATTGTTCACCACATTGAGCATTTCCGTCTGCATATATTCCCAGATGCCTGGGATGCCCATGGCCTCGGCCACATCGGCGGCCTCGTGCCAGATCTGCCACACCAGCGCCACGCCGTAGGGATCGTCGTAGACCTCGCGGATCTTCAGCCGCAGCACCGCGCACACGGTGTTGAAGCCGCTGTTGGAGGTCGCCTTGCGCCAGACGTAGGGACGCACATCGTCAAAATATTTGGGCTCCAGACCGCCCGCGGCGAAGCATTTCTCCAGATAGGCGCCGGCGGCGTCCGTAACGGCGCTTTTCTCGGCAGGGCCGATGAACATGTTGTTGCCCTTGGCAGGCTTGGCCACGCACACGCCCGGCTCGGGCAGCTCCGTGCCCATGTTGCCTGCGCCGAAGATGATGCGGGACGCCGGGACGAACTTTTTCACGTTTTCGTCGTTGCCCAGACCGTTTTGCAGGGTGGCGACGACAGTGTCGGGGCCGATGCAGCTTTTCGCGCCCTCCATGGCGGAATCCGTCTGGGTGGCCTTGACCATGAGAATGACGATGTCCATCACGCCGATGTTCTCCGCGCTGTAAGCCGTTTTGAAGCCGGTGAGATGAAATTCGCCGTCAGGACTGCGGAGTACCAGACCTTCCGCCGCGACCTTATTCATGTGGGCCTTGTAGAGGTCCACCAGCGTGATGTCGTCCGCCCCGCCCTTGCGCAGATAGCCCGCAAAGACGCTGCCCGCCGCGCCGGAACCGATGATCGCTATTTTCATACAAAGATCCTCCTTGTAAAATTTTGGCCGATTGTAAAATGAAGTTGGACACTCAGCAAAAATCCCTAGTGTGATTTATCCCGTATGGCAGAATGGGATTCTCAGAATTTTCCATCGTGTTCCAGGGAAATTGCCTTTGCATACATCGCGTTGTTCCGCGCCAAACGCCGAGGCTTTTCCTGCCCGGAAGGAGCCTTTGCCATCCGCCTCAAAGACCTCGTGCAGAGAAACAAAAGGCCTGAGAATCGAGGGCAGTTCTAACCCTTCGATTCTCAGGCCCTGAACTGTTTTACTATTCACACGAATAAAAGATCTGTCATACGACCGGAAATCTGACTTGCGCTGAAGTCCTAATGCGTGTCAAAGAACCAAAGTGGGCGCCGCATAAACGCGTGCTGCCAGTTCATTGTCAAGCATATAGAGGCCCTTCGGATCGCTGCCGAATAAGTCATATTTTTTTACAATGCTCTCAGTATTCTTTTCCTCTTCGCTCTGTTCCTTGACAAACCAATCCAAGAGCTGCATTGTGCGAAAATCCTTTAGTTCGTAAGCCGCCGCGTAAATGTTGTTTATAGCGGCGGTAACCTTTCGCTCATGCTCAAATGCCGCAGCAACAGGGGACCTAAAATCACCAAACGGCATAGTTGGAGCTTTAACATCAAACAACTGGATCTTTTCGCTGTTATTCTGAAGATATTTGATGAAAAGCATCGCGTGATCACGTTCTTCCTGCGTCTGGACATAGAACCAATTACCGAAGCCGTTCAGCTCCTGATCGACATAGTAGCTATGGATGCTCAGATAAAAATAAGCAGAATACCACTCCATATTGATTTGGTCGTTGATTAACGCCGTAATTCTTTCGTTCAACATTTGCAAACGCCTCCTGATTATATCAAAATTTGAGCATTTTTCTCAGCTTTTCCATAGTCCATGCAGGCTGCAGTATTCACGAGCCTGAAGGATATCCTCTGAAATCATGAATTCCGCCTCGGGCTTATCTCCCGGCTTCAGTTCTTTTCTGTACACTTTCTCGGCAGTTTCGATTTCAATCCACTGAATGTAATGGTTTTCAAGCATCGGGTGCTCAACAGCGCCAACCTTAACCCTTACGCCGCCCGGGATTTTTTCTATAACAGGAACATGCTTTTCCTTGGCTGCATCAACAGTGTTTTCAGCCTGTAAAGTCATCTCCTTGCCGCAGCATACCAGAGTCCCGCCGCCCACTGTCAGCACTTCCACGATATTGCCGCACACGCTGCATTTGTAGACCTGTCTTTTCTGAATCATTTTCTTTGCCTCCTGTTGAAAAATATAATATCCAGCCATTGTATTTACCTGCAATCGGGGAAAATGCAAGGCGAATATTTCACGGTTTATTGGGCCTTTTGTATAAAGTCGATAAAAGCCCTTGCCTGCTTCTCAAGATACGGAGCGCTGAACCTTAGATCTATAGTGATACGCTTGACCTTCCAATTCGGACCATGCTGAATGCCATAGCAATCAGGGCGCAGAACGCGTCAAACAGGTATACGGAAACGACACCATGTAAAAATGCGCCCGCATTGAAATTTCCGGAAAGATTGCTGATCGTGATATTTGATGAAAAAGAGAAAATCAACATTGAAAACGTCGTGCCTGACGACAGCCCGATATAACGGAACAAAGCATTTGTACTGCTTGCGATTCCAAGCTGATTGGCGGAGACGCTGCTCATAACCCTGGCATTATTCGGCGACTGAAATATGGAAAGGCCGGTGCCGAGAAGGCACATCACAAGGATCGTTTCCAAAACAGAGGAAGTCTGCCCCAAAGCTGCAAGGAGCAGAACGGCAGCCGCAGTAACAATCATCCCGGCTATCGTGAGAGGACGATAGGTGATGCGATCCGACAGCCAGCCGCTGACAGGTGCTACAATGCCCATGCTGATCGGATAGGCTGAAAGGATCAGCCCCGAGTCAAGTGTGCTTAATTTAAGAATATCCTGTAAAAAAAACGGCAGGAAGAACATTGTTGAATTAAGAATAATAAAGCAAAAATAGGCAGCGATCAAGCCGCATGAAAACTCCCTGATTTTGAAAAGGCTTAAGTCCAACAGCGGATTTTTCGCCCGGGTTTCCGCCTTTATAAATGCCAGCAGAAACGCTGCGGCTATCATAATGGCCGGAATCAGATAGACAGGTGGTAAGATATCCTGCTGGATAAATAACAGCGCGAGGAAAAAAATCAGTATAAACATACTGAAAAATAGAGTCCCCACAATATCAAAAGACTTGTTTTCCGCCTGCATAGAAGACTTTGGAAGGAAAATAAAAGATAAAATTGAACCGATAATTCCGATCGGGACGTTGATGGCAAAAATGGATGGCCACCCGAATGCGCTCACAAAAATTCCGCCAAGGCTTGAGCCGGCAATCGTTCCAATAGCCACCATAGTGCCCACAATTCCGAGGGCCTTGCCTCTTCCCGAGACAGGAAAAGCTTCGGATACAATGCCCATCGACATGGAAAACATACCGGACGTGCCGATTGCCTGAAGGATCCGTGAGACCACCAGCAGACCCAGTGTATGTGAAATAGCACAGAGTGCTGAGCCCACGACGAATATAAGCGTGCCAGAGGCAAAAATGTACTTTTTGCCTGTAAATTCCGATAGCTTTCCGAAAATGGGGAGCAACAGTACGGTCGTAAGCAGATAGGCCGAAATAACCCACTGTATGGCGCTGATTGAAACTTCCATTTCCTGCGCCATTACCGGGAGAGCCACATTAACAATTGTGCTGTTAAGTGTTCCCATAAAGGTTCCGATTGATGTTATAGCTAAAATCATCCATTTCCTTGGATTGCTTATTTCATGGTTCAAGCGGCAGACTTCCTTTGCTTTTAGAACATTCTGTGATTACATGCACGCAATAAGCATTCGGCAAATCCCGTAAGTCCCGCAGAATGGCGCGTCAGTACCGCAACAGGCCTTTATATTGTCATCTTAAAATATACTCCTCCAGGAGATCTTTTTAAAGATGATAAACTTCAAATTTTTCCTTTTTGATAAATCCTCATTACTCAGCATACGCCCTGATGTCAAGCCCGATGACGATACCGGACCAAGCGTTGGCGAATCAGATCGAAAAGCAATTATGTAGGGGCAAAAGAATGATATGCCGGCGCACGGTTTGGCCTGACAGTATGTCTATTCATTTCCAAGGGATATAATAAGGGTAAAAGCCTGCTATTGATATAGCTGCCGGGGAACTTTTTCGCATTTTTGGAAAACGGATTGTGCTGAGTAATAAACGGCTTACTGCGATTCGTTTTGGAATGAGGGGTTTAAATTCAGTTTTTGTTGCCTTTGATGCGAAATGCGGATTTAACTTGCTGACGAACGCTAAATGAGTATAATATGTCTGAAAGCTACCGTATGCTAAGAAAATTGCCCTAACATGGGAAGCGACGTATAGTCTGGACCGCAATCTGACGGGAAGGAACGAATAATGGAAATCAAGCAGTTGGAATACTTTGTCGAATCTATGCGTAGCAACAGCTTCACAAGAGCTGCGGATACTCTGTATATTACGCAGCAGGGCATAAGCAAAAGTATAAAGAGACTGGAGGATGAGCTTGGAGTTCCTCTGTTTACCCGCTCCGCATCCGCTATTGTACCCACACAATTTGCTGAAGTATTTCTCCCGCACGCTATGGAGATAATCGGCGGGTACAAGAGCGGAATAGGAGCGATTGATGAAATTCGGAACCAGAGAAGCTTGGAGCTGAGAATAGGCATTTCTCCCGGCCTTGTAAATCTGCTGACATCCGGCACACTGACAGAATTTATGAGTGATAACCCTACAACAATTTTTTCTCTCAGCGAATTTTCCGATGATGCACTGGACAAGGCAATAGAAAACGATCTCGTGGATATTGGCCTATGTATTCTGCCTGTGGATGAATCCAAGATGACGATCCACCACATCAGGCAAGAACCGACATGCTACATGGTAAGCGAACAGCATCGTCTGGCGGGCAGAGAGTCTATATCACTTTCCGAGCTCAAGGATGAACTGTTCATGGGGTTCGGCACCAGAAACAAAGGGCATGTTGTTCTTGAAGAAAAATGCCGGGAATTTGGTTTCAAGCCAAAGATGGGAATACAGACTCAGGATGTTCACATGATCGAGGATCTTTGTCGGGCGAACATGGGTATCAGCTTTTTCGTGGGAAAGAGCAATACAGTTATCCCGGGAATAAGAATAATTCCCGACGCATCAGGCGACTGGTATTATAAGATGGCAATAACAACAAAAAAGGGCAGACCGTTAAGCAACGAGATAAAAGGACTTATCGCTATATTAAAAGGTATATGATTATAGTACTAATATTGCAACATACTCCGCAACATCTGGAGCATGTTTTTTATGCGAGCACAACAACAGGTTGTGCTCGCATAAAAAAACGTTGGTGTTAATTTGTTGTCAATCCTGCTATGTTATTAACAAACAAAGCATAACCCAATATAGTTCCACACAAAAGAAGGAGGAAGCTGCAAAAACAGCGAAGGCTATGTACGAAATAAAATATCCGAATTTATTTAAACCTCTTAAGTTGGGAAACACAATTCTTAGAAACAGGATATTTGCAGCACCTACAGGCTACTGCGATTTGACAAATCAGAAAATAGCAACCGAGCCTCTAATGGCCTATTATGAGGCTAAGGCACGCGGCGGCGCGGCGGTAGTTCATGTTGGTGAGGCATATATCGACTCAATACACGGAGTTGATATTCCAAAGTACCTTGCGCTTGACACTGATGAGTGTGTTTCTCATCTGGCAACGGTTGCGGATGCAATTAACAAGCACGGCGCAGTGGCATCCATTGAGCTCATGCATGCCGGCATGTTTGCAAGCCAGTCCTTTATTGACAACAACACCGTATGGGCGCCATCCCAGGTAACCATTGGTGGCAACAGCGACAAAGCTTCTGCTCGGTTGCACGGTGCAACCCTTCCCGAAATGCCTGAGGAGGTAATTCTTGAGACAATCGAGAAATACGCACAGGCTGCGCTCCGTGTTCAGAAGGCGGGCTTCAAAATGGTCCTTGTCCACGGTGGCCACGGCTGGCTGCTAAACCAGTTTATGAGCCCGCTGGTAAACAAGCGCACAGATAAATGGGGCGGCAGCACAGAAAACAGAATGCGGTTTCCGATTGCTGTCTGCGATAGAATAAAGGAAGTATGCGGCAAGAACTTTATGATAGACTTTCGTATGTCCGCTGATGAGGTTAATTCCGTCGGATACAAAATTGAAGACGGTGTTGAGATGGCAAAGCAGATTGACGGTCACTGCGATATTATTCACTGTTCCGTAGGCAACCATGAGGTTATTGAATCCTTCGTTGTTATGCACCCGTCAATGTTCCTCCCCGACGGCGTAAATATGAAGTATGCGGCGGAAGTCAAAAAACATGTCAAGACACCCGTAGCCACCGTTGGTTCCCACACTGACCCCGCTCTCATGGAAAAGGCGCTTGCCGATGGTATCGTGGATGTAATAGAAATAGGCCGCGGCCTCATCGCCGATCCCGATCTTCCCAACAAAGCAAGAGCCGGCAAGACCTGCGATATAAACCAGTGCCTGCGCTGCTACACCTGCTTCAGCCAGCTTAAGAATGAATGTTCCCGTGTATACTGTTCCAGGCAGAAAAGGGGTAGCGCTCGGAGACCATTTTACTTGACCTGAATAGCCGGTTCCGTAGAAAGCAAACGTTTGCCCATATGCGCCCGGATAAGGTAATATTAAGCCGATGATTTCTTCACCATGTATTCTAAAATCAATTGACATGGTTTTTCCCCCGGCAGTTACACTGGCATTCGTTTTTCCTGCTGGCAGCCAAACGTAAATTCTGCCCTCACTATCGGTTTTTACATCATTTAAGCCATAGGTGTAGCCTAAATCAGGTGTCACTGAAAGCGACGAGACTGCCGTATCAGGGTCGCCGCCGGTGAAAACATATAATCTTAAGGATTGCGAATCAAGATTTTGTAATGTGCCATCATTATTGATTGTATTGATACTGCCGCCAGTAACATAGGCTGTGCCAGAAATAATACGGAATAACCCAATGTTGCCTCCAGTAACATTGGCTGTACTGCCATTCAAAGAACTCAATGAGTTAATAGTACCGCCGGATACATTGACTGTTCCGGAGCTTTTGATTGCCGGAGTGGCGCCGGTTCCAACCACGGTTCCGCCAGAAACATTGACTGTTCCGAAGCTATTGATTGCACCGTAAGATTCGGAGCCTCCAATATCAAGAGTGACCGTGCCTCCGGATACATTAACTGTGCCTATGCTGCTACCGCATTGAATTGCCGGACCATTTCCTGCCGAAGCAGCTTCTATCGTGCCTCGGGCAATATTGACTGTACCGTTGGATGTAACAGTAATCGGTGAAGCGTATTGTATTTTTCCCAAACCGTTCGCCGTATCGGTCACCGTCAAGGTTCCGCCATTTCCAACGTTAATTAAATAATTCGTATAATAGGAATTATCCACGCTGCAAGTAATTAATTTGTCATTCAGGTCAAGGGTTAACGTTGTACCCTCAATCATTACAGTTGCATCGACGTCACAATCAGTTTCGAACTTGATTGTGTCGCCGCTCACAGCCTTGGCAACCGCACCGGCAAGCGTTTTATACCTTGCGCCCGTTCCGCGAGCTGCGCTGTCATCTGCCGCGGAAGTGTTTACAAGTAAGGTTACTTCCCCCGCGGCCATTGCGGGCTGTGTAAAGCCCGGCAGCAGGGTAAGCACCATACACACCGAAAGCAAAATACTTAAAAGTCTCTTTTTCATTTTGTCTTTTCCTCCTGTCTTTTGCTTGCCTGAACGGATGGATCGTTCTCGTGCCCCTTTGCGAATGAATTATGAATGGTGTTCATTGTCGTCTTATAAGTACATACGCCGTTTTGAGTGGGATGCTCAGTAAAAATCCCGAAATCCCCATACTTGCAGTACCAGCACTCCCGGTTAGTAAATAGGCGGTCTGTGTCCTGCTTAAAAGCATCGCAGACGTCGCCTCGCGCGATTTCAAGTCTGCCGGACGCCGCCTTTCCCCCCGCGGTTCTGTCACCGGGTTCTCTCATCTTCAAAGTCACTCCCTCAAAGCTAATTTCTTAGTATGGATTATAAAAGAAAACCACGGCCGAAAACCGGCCGTGGCGTAATTGCGCAATATTTGGCGTAAATGTCAAGTTTTAGTTCAATTTTTTGATTTCATCCTGCAAGTGAATCAGAATGCGCGTCCTGAACACACCGTTTTCAGCGGTAAATTCCACCATGCCCTTGTACCTTTCAGCGGTGTAGTGAATGCTCTTTGTCCCTGTTCCGCCGCCGGACTTCTGCGATTTTGGAAAACCGTTTTCAAAAACGATGTTATCCGCGCAGGCGTTTTCAAATACAATATGAAGCTTTCCGGCTCCGTTATAAACGGAATGAGCAATCTTTACGGTGATAAATCTCTCCGTTCCTTCAGGCGTACGCAGGCAGCCCTCTACGGCATTTTCAAAGGAATTGGCAAGAATACCGGCCAGCGCAACCTCGTCCATCGGAAGATTTGCGGGAATGCGCGCGTCTATTTCGGTTTTGATGCCGTTTTCCCTTGCCCGAGCCGCCCATCTTGACAGGATGGCATTCGCCGCGGGATGCTCGCAGACCCCCGCAAGAGCCATGCTTTCCGTCCTTCGCGTCTGCGTGTTTAAATAGGATACCGCGTCCTGTGTTTTCCCGCCCGAAAGCATTGCTAAAAGCGTGTCATAGTGATGGCGAAGATCGTGGCGGTCGCGGCGGGCAGCGTTGACGGCGTTTTCCTGCGCCTCCAGCTGTTCCTCCCACATCTTGTTTTGCTGAGCGAGAATCCTTTCCCGCTCCTGAGCCTCATATTTTCCCACAATTGCACCGATCGATCGAAAGATCAGCCAGTAGACGCTGAAAAATACCAGATAAGAGCTTGCAACGAGATACCAGCGGTTGTCCGCCTCATACCAGTAAAAACGCGGGCAATATAAAATTACGGCCTCCATAACGTAGAAAAAGAAGGCGGCCAGAGTGATGAATTGCCACTCTTTTCCCATGATATCTACCAGCCTGCGGAAGCGAGGTCGCAGATATTTGAAATTAAAAAACAAAAGTGCTCCGAACAGCACAGTCCGGTATATTAGATATTCAATTTGATAGGTAAGCCCTGAGGCTTCCGTGGTGCAAACATCCGAAAGATAACATATACCGAGATATAAATTGAACTGCGTAAACATGACAAAAAGCGATATCGCCCATTTGTCCGCGGAACAGATGATAAGCAGAATCAGGCACAGCCCGATTTCGACAGGTATAATCAGGCGCTCCGCCATCTCCTGTCCATATGTAAATAGAAAGGCACAATATGCCCCCGCAACCGCAATAAAAATCGCAATTGTAATTGCGACCCGCTTTCTTTTCGGTTCCTTCAGCTTTATGAGTGAAAAGAAAAACAGACTGATGTAAGCTGCCGTCTGTAAAAACCTAAAGAGAACCAATAAACCTAACAATATACGCATAAGGTTCCCCCCTTTCAGCAGCGGCAGCTGTAATCCATGTACAGTTTTTTTAGTTCCATGTATTTTCGGCTAAGAATCGGAATCCTGGCACCTGAAGAAAAGGCCACGCCTTTGGATGAGAGCTCCACAATGTAGTCCATATTTATGATATAGGTACTGCCGCATTTGTAAAAACGCGGCTCTTCTTCGAGCAATTCGAATAGCTCGGTTGAGGATTTGCGAACACTGATTACTTTGCCGTCCGACAAATATAATTTCTGAACATGGTTCTCTGTTTCAGAGTATACGAGCTTGTTCAAGTCCACACGGCTGATACCGTCCGTTGATTTGATTGTAATATAAACTTCATCTTTTTTTGTGAGCTTATCCATCACCTTGTCAAGCGGCGAAAAGAACTCCTTTTCAGAATATGGCTTAACCAAATAATGTGCGGCATCCAGTGAAAAAGCGTCTATCGCATGGTCACGCGAGGTGGTCAGAAAGATTATCTGGCACTGATCACCCATATCTCGTAGTTCCCGTGCTGCATCTGTTCCTAGAATACCGTCCATATAAACATCAAGCAGCAATAAATCAAATCCACCATTTGCTGACACAAAAGAAAGCAGCTCTAACGGCGCAGCAAAGGAATGGATTTTTATGTCATATTGCGAGTGTTCAAAAGCATATTGCTTGAGCAAGCCCTTAGCTCGCTCAAGCTGCTGCAATTCGTCGTCACATATCGCTATGCTTATCATCGGCCTGCTCCTTTTGTTTGGTAAAGGCTGCCTTTAGGACTGATAAATAATTTTAACATAGGATATAACAGGTTACAAACAAAAATCGACTATGTTTTTAACTGTGGAGAACTTAAAGATAGGTCTTGAATCGTAGCATCCCTGTCTAATGGGTTATCTCCGGCTTTTATTGCAGCTATTAAATCGCATCAATTGTTGGTAGCACGACCTGGGACTTCGTTCTTTAGCAGAATTACTAAGCTTCCCATTATGGCACAAATGAACGTCCTATATTGTTTATAATGGGCAATCCAAAGCGACAGGCAGAACGCCGCGGCGGCGGGTAAAGCTGCCGGCCAAGTAAACATAGCCTCATGTAGCAATCAGCTCTGCACTAAGTAGGTGCAGAGCTGATTTTTCATTTTTGCCAAATAGCCACTTGTAAAATTAGGAAATTATCTTATTATAAATAAATGAGATATGAAAAATCTCGCGGAACATGTCCGCTTTGAGGCTTGCTGACTGGAACCCCGAAAACTGAGGCAATAGAAAAGTCAGTCGCAATATGATAAAATACAAGTGGAAGAAACAGTATTCTAAAAGAGCATGAAAAGTATAGCCCTTGGAGTGGGGCTCTAAACAATACTACTTTATAATGGCGAGGACATAACTATGGCTTGTACAACTATTCTTGTTGGGAAGAAAGCATCCTATGACGGCTCTACCATGATCGCACGAAACGATGATTCCGGTTCTGGTTATTTTACCGCCAAGAAATTCGTAACGATCCATCCCGGAGAGCAGTCTGCAATCTACCAATCCGTGCTTTCTCATGTGGAAATTGAGCTGCCCCAAAATCCAATGCGGTTTACGGCAGTACCAAATGCCGTAGAAGGCAAGGGCATTTGGGCTGCCAGCGGTGTGAATGAGGCAAATGTCGGCATGACGGCCACGGAAACTATTACTTCTAATCCGAGAGTGCTGGGGGCGGATCCGCTGGTCGAGTATCATCCGGCGCAGGACGGGCAGCCTGAAACTATCGGCGGCATCGGCGAAGAGGATATGGTTTATATTGTACTTCCTTATATTCATACTGCCCGTGAAGGCATTGAGAGGCTGGGCGGCCTGCTGGAAAAGTACGGCACCTATGAGATGAACGGTATTGCCATTCAGGATGTCAATGAAATCTGGTGGATGGAGACCATCGGCGGCCATCACTGGATTGCCAGAAAGGTGCCGGACGACGTTTATGTCGTGATGCCGAATCAGCTGGGGCTTGACCGGTTTGATCTGGAGGATGCACTTACCGAAAAGAAAAACTATATGTGCTCAGCTGATATGAAGGAGTTCATTAGGGCAAACCATTTAGATCTATCACTGAACGAAGACCTGAATCCGAGGGACGCTTTCGGAAGTCACGATGATTCGGACCGTGTTTACAATACGCCGCGTGCCTGGTTCATGCTGCGGTATTTTAACCCCCGCACCAAAGTATGGGACGGCCCGGATTCGGATTTCACACCGCGTTCCCATGATCTGCCCTGGTGCATGGTGCCGGAGAAGAAGATTACGCCGGAAGATGTGAAGTACGCACTGTCCTCTCATTATCAGGGCACACCGTATGATCCCTATGACAGCCATGGAGATCCGGCATTGAAAGGTATCTTTCGCTCGATTGGTATCAACCGAAACGACTTTATGGCGTTGATCCAAATGCGCCCGGATGTCCCGGAGGAGTTCCGCGTGGTGGAGTGGATCGCCTTTGCCTCCAACGCTTTCAATGTGATAACGCCTTTCTATGCCAATGTGTCCGCAACACCGGACTATCTTGCCAATACAACAAAGGAAGTTTCAACCGACAATTTCTACTGGTCCAGCCGCATGATTGCCGCTATGGCGGACGCATCTTACAGTAAATCCATATTTCATATTGAGCGCTATCAGCTCGCCGTGCAGTCCCAGGGGCATGCGCTGATCGGCCAATATGATGAGAAGCTCCGGTGGGAGGCGGACAGTGCAAAACGAGCCGTTCTTCGGGAACGAGCCAATCAGGAAATTGCTGACATGTTGAAGAAAGAAACCGCCGATACATTGAACAAGGTTCTCTTCGAACTGAGCAGCCAGATGAAGAACGCTTATTCCAGATCGGATGCTTGATTGGGCCACGGCGCACAGCCCTATTTCCCATTTTTATTCATTTTGAGGAGAACAACCATGCAGAAAAAAGCCTTAGTCGTCATTGACATTCAAAACGACATTACCAAGAATTATAAGGAAATTATCGACAATATCAATCAGGCAGTGGACTGGGCTATTGAACATGAAATGTATGTTGTTTATATCAAGCACAACAATCTGTCGGCCGGAACGAGAACCTTTAAGCCCGATACGCATGGGGCTGAATTGGTTCCGGACATGAAGATTGTGTCGGATAATATATTCCTGAAGACCAAGGGGAACGCATTGACCAGCAAAGGCTTTGCAGACTTTATCAGCAAAAACGAAATTAATGATTTCTATATTGCCGGCGCAGATGCTACTGCCTGCGTGAAATCAACCTGCTACAATATGCGCGAAGCAAATTATGAAGTCACTGCCCTGTCCGATTGCATTACCAGTTACGATAAGAGAAAAATCGACAAAATGCTGCGCTATTACGAAAGCAAGGGCTGCAAAATCATTTGCCTGAATGACTTTACCGGAAGGTGCCGCAATATCTAAACGACCTCAATTGGTGTACACAATCAAACGTGGCAATGTCTCCTAGCTTATTCCAATTATGTTGATTGTTTTCCAAAATCTTTGATTTTGTTAAAACTGCAATTTTAATCTATTACGATAGAGGATGAATTAAGCGGGCGCAGGTGTTCCTCAACCTGCGCCCACTCGTTATTTATCTGGCTATAAGGGACCATATTCGATAGTGCTCCCTTCTTGCTATTTTTATATTATAAATATATACGAAAAAATCTTTGAAGGACCAAGGGGACAAGTTATACAGGGTAAGACAGAAAAATTATAAACTAAGATAAAATATCTTAAAAATTGAGCAATGCGGGGACGTGGGAGGTAATGGAGCGAAGGCACTATTCAGCGGAATCTGAGTTTTTGCCAGTACATAGTACATGAATGCAGATAGATACTTTCTTTCCCGCAAAATTATGCGTGTGTTAATATCGGTTGCTTCGTAGGTACAAAATAATTACACATACGAAATTGCGGCAAAAATAAGAATAAATCAGATATCTGCCGAAATATTAGTTGATCTTTCTATAAATGCGGCTATAATATAATTGAACTGAAATTATTGCCGTAACAGAATGGCGGTGCGATATGAAATACATCAAACGTCATATGGAAGACCGCGTATTGGAGCTGAGCAAATCCTGGCCGGTAATTCTGCTGACCGGGCCGCGCCAAGCTGGCAAAACGACCATGCTCAAGTCAATGGCCGAGCGCGAGGGCGTCGGGCGGGAATACGTCTCTCTTGATGATCTCAGCATGCGGGAGTTGGCGAAGTCGGACCCAAAAATGTTTCTTGAATTGCATAAACCTCCGGCGTTGATTGACGAGGTCCAGTACGCGCCGGAGCTGTTTACTTATATCAAAATCCATGTGGACGAGCATCACAATCCCGGCGACTTCTGGCTGACAGGCTCTCAGGTTTTTCACCTGATGCAGGGGGTGCAGGAATCTCTTGCCGGACGTGTGGCGCTGCTGCACATGTCGCCGCTTTCTCAGCGGGAGATCACCGGCGCGGAGTGTGTGCCGTTCACGACGGATTTTAACGTCTTGGCAGAGCAGAGGAAAACAATACCGCCGCTGACCACGCCAGAGCTTTTCACGCGGTTGTGGAACGGCTGCATGCCCGGGCTCCTCGGCGGGCAGTTTGAAGGACGGGAAATATTCTATTCCTTGTATCTCTCCACCTATGTGGAGCGCGACGTCTGTGACCTTTCAGGAACGATTGACGCGCTAAAATTCCTCCGCTTCATCACCTCGGTTGCGGCACGGGCCTCTCAGCTTATCAACTACAAGGCCATTGCTGACGACGCCGACATTGATCAGGTGACCTGCAAGAACTGGCTCAACATCTTGGAAACGCTAGGCATCGTGTTCCTGCTGCACCCGTATTCCAACAACGTACTCAAGCGCACGATCAAGACGCCGAAACTATACTTCTACGACACCGGACTTGTCTGCTATCTGACCCGTTGGTCGTCGCCGGAGGTGGCCGAGAGCGGGGCCATGAGTGGCGCACTTCTGGAAAATTTTGCCGTCTCAGAGATTGCGAAAAGCTACCAGAACGCCGGGAAGGAGCCGTACCTCCACTACTACCGTGACCGTGATGCCAAGGAGATTGACGTCATCCTTGAGGGGGATGGTAAGCTCTGCCCGCTGGAAATAAAAAAGACAGCCGCGCCTGACAAACGTCTGGTGCGCGGCTTCGACGTGATCGACAAATCACCGCTGCAAATCGGCACCAGTGCGATTCTATGCATGGCTGATCAACTCAGCGCATTTGACCGTGATAATCTGATCGTCCCGATCTGGATGATCTGAACCACCAATGGAGGTAGTATATGTTTTATAAAATGATTACTGTCGCCAGAGATCGGTGGTATAAATCGGAAAACTGTACAGTTCACAACCTGATTGCTTATATCGAACATGCCGGGCAGATGCGTGATGCGCAGATCGAGGCGATCAAGACCTATTTGTTTCTGAAAATTGGCTGTGATAACAAGCCACTCTCCGCCTTGTTCCAAAACGGTGTGTTTAACAACCTTGATCTTGACGCAATTGAAGTATCCGGTACCGTACGTAGCTATCTGGCAAAAACCCCTGCTGCGGCAGCGCTGTATGAATATGCCTGCCTCAGGAACGATGCCGGTGAACAAGTTTCAGCAAAGCTTGAACAACAAATAAAAAGAGATCCAGCAGCCATTGACTACGAAAAGTTCTGGAATAATGTGTTTTACGGTGTCAGTTATTCGGACTATCTGTTCAGTCTACCTATGGGAGCCGGAAAAACATTTCTTATGGCGGCGTTCATCTATCTGGATTTATACTTTGCACGGATGGAACCAGCTAATCCAATCTTCGCACATAATTTTATGATTTTTGCACCATCAGGCTTAAAATCGTCAGTGGTACCCAGCCTGAGAACTATTCAGAAATTTGACCCAACATGGGTTATACCGGAGCCGGCAGCCAATGAGATCAAACGCAGTATTACGTTTGAAGTATTGGACCAGGGAAAAACAGCCAGCAAGTCCAACAAGACCAAAAATCCAAATGTTCAGAAGATCGCTCTTCATCAGCCGTTTTCTGAGCTGTTTGGCTTTGTGGCCGTTACCAATGCAGAAAAGGTTATCCTTGACCGCATACAGGAAAAGAACGGCCAACTAAGTTTTCTCGAAGACAGCGACGATGATAAAGACCGGCAGGCCAATGAACTTCGGAACTTAATTGGAAAACTGCCTGCGCTCTCGATATTCATCGATGAAGTCCATCATGCCACCAACGATGAGATAAAACTTCGCGCAGTGGTAAACAAGTGGGCAACTGGTAGTACAGTCAACTCCGTCATTGGCTTCTCCGGCACGCCATATCTGGAAACACCCAATAAGATTGCTGCAACAGATACACTTTCTGTAGCTACCGCGGAAATATCCAATATAGTCTATTACTATCCGCTTATCAACGGCATCGGAAACTTTCTAAAGCGGCCTGTTGTGAAAATATCCGATGTTGCGGACAGCGCACAGATCATTGACGCAGGTGTTCGCTGGTTCCTCGATTCCTATAAAGATACGGTTTATGCCGGCGGGCTTGTAGCAAAACTCGGCATTTACTGCGGAACTATTGAAAAACTTGAGGAGATTGTTTATCCTCTCGTTTCCCGCATAGCGGCGGAATATGGACTTGCACCGGACTGTATTCTGAAATTCCATAAGGGCAACAAATATTATCTTCAGCCTGCTGACAGTCAGATGCAATTTGACACGCTGGACAGCTCCGTTTCCAGAATCAGAATCATTCTGCTTGTCCAGATCGGTAAGGAGGGCTGGGACTGCCGCAGCCTGACGGGCATTATCCTCTCGCAGGAAGGCGACTGCCCAAACAATATGGTTTTGCAAACATCGTGCCGCTGCCTGCGGCAGGTCGTGAAAGGCACACCCGAGACGGCCCTGATTTATCTCAATGAGGCCAACGCTGCCAAGCTTAACGCGCAGCTCCAGCAGCAACAGCACATCTCGCTGAAAGAATTCGCGGCTCCCAATGTAAACAAGACGGTGCTGCATCGCTATAATCGCATGGACTATCTGAAGTTGCCCAAAATCGATTATTACCAGCTCAAAATCAACTATGAGACCATGACTGTCGAGGCAGCTGATCCCGCGCCTAAGCTGTCATTGGCGGCCGATGGGCAGAAAATCGAAAATATTATCAGAACGACAAAAGGCATTCCTGAAGGCCATACAAGGCCATGTGCATGAAGATCTGTATAAGGTAGATCTGTTCACTGGTATGCGGGAAGGCGAGATACTGGGCCTTATGTGGAGCTGCGTAGACTTTGACTCCGGCACCATTCTGATTGACAAGCAACTAAGAAAAGACCAAAAAAAGGCGGAGAATATTACTACTCCCCACCTAAGAACGGCAAGAGTCGGACAATTACTCCTGCGCCAGTAGTCATGGACATTTTGAAGGATCACAAGAAGCAGCAGGAAGTGCAAGCGGAAAAATTGGGGCCTGTATGGGTAGACGCTGACCTTGTATTCACCAATCCAATGGGTGACCGCCTATCTTATCGGACTGCCTATGACTGTTTCAAGCGTGTCGTGGACTCCATCGGTGTTCCCAGCGCTCGTTTCCACGATCTCAGACATACCTATGCCGTCAATGCTATTCGCGCCGGTGATGACCTAAAGACAATTCAGGGCAATTTAGGACATGCCACGGCTTGAGTTTACTATGAATGTATATGCCCACTTTACAGAGGAACTAAAGACCGCCAGCGCCAGCAGAATGGACAGCTTTGCAAGACAGCTTTTAGAAGATAAATAAACCCTGTAAAGGGTAAATTAAAGGGTAAAAGCCTTTTTTAGATAGAATAAAGTCCCGGAAACTCAATGTTTCCGGGACTTTTCAATGGTGGACGATACAAGACTCGAACTTGTGACCTCCCGCACGTCAAGCGGATGCGCTACCAGCTGCGCCAATCGTCCTCATCAGCAGAGGTTATTTTAACCTATCGCGCCGCTGTTGTCAACTTTTTTTTCCCCGGGCGGACAAAAAAACGGGACACTCTCGTGTCCCGTTTTCAAACGCGTTTTTGATCAGCCGTTGACATAGACCTTGCAGGTCGCCGTCTTGCCGCCGCAGGTGGCGGTGAGGGTGGTGGAGCCCTTGGATATGCCGGTGACCGCCACGGTGCCGTCGTCCTTCACGGTGAGGGAGGCGATGCTCTCATCCTTGATGGCCCATTGAACCTCCGCCGTGACGTCCTTGGGATAGACCTCGGCGTTGAGCGGCGTGGCCGAGCCGATGACCGCCGCAAATTCCGTGCGCTCCTCGTTATAATAGCGAATCTTCACGCTGGTGACCGAGGGCGAAGGAGAGGGGGAGGGCGTGGGTGTCAGCGATTCGCTGGGCGGGGCGGTGGGCGGCGCCAGAGACGCCGTGGCCGCGGCCTTGGAATCTGCGCCGTTGAGGCTGACGGAGACCAGAACGATGACGGCGACAATGATGGCCGCCACCAGAATCAGACCAAAAATCATCTGCCATTTGGCATTGCCGGCGGCCCGGGCATTGGCCGCGGTGCCCCGGACCGTGCTGGGCGTACCGGCAGGAGTGCGGCCGGACTGTTGGACACGGCGCGTGCCGCAGTTCGGGCAGCGGCGATGGATGCCGGAATACTTATGTCCGCATCTGCGGCAGGTCACAGTGGGAATAAAGCTCATCGGAGTCCCTCCGTTCCGTCTGAAAAATCAAAATGCGTTTGATTTTGTTTCATTATCATACTCTATTCCGTGGTTTTCGTCAAGGGCAAAGCCCCTGGGCCGCCGGGAGACGCGCGCACCTCCGTAAGGGCCTGAGATCGGCGCTTACGGCGGATGCGCGCGGCCTTTCCCGCACACATTATTTTTTTATAAACCTATTTACTTAATAGGATATTGGCGCTATACTTCTATAAGCATATAAAAAAGGTAGGCAATTATGATGCGCAGGATCACGCTTCGGGTGGGTTTCCGATGTCGGCGGAAAAACGGCGCCGCAAACCTCAGGACGAATCATAAAATCAAATTTTGAATGGGAGGACCCGTCATGTCCACGATTTATAAATCCGCCGACCAGCTCATTGGTCACACGCCGCTGCTGGAGCTGACCCACCTCGAAAAAGAGTACGGCCTGAAGGCCAGAATTCTGGCCAAACTGGAGTATTTCAATCCCGCGGGTTCCGTGAAGGACCGCATCGCCAGGGCCATGATCGACGAGGCCGAGCGCGCGGGAAAGCTGAAACCCGGCTCCGTGATCATCGAGCCCACCTCCGGCAACACCGGCATCGGGCTGGCCTCCGTGGCCGCCGCGCGCGGCTACCGCATCATCATCGTGATGCCCGAGACCATGAGCGTGGAGCGCCGCCAGCTGATGAGGGCCTACGGTGCGGAGCTGGTGCTGACGCCCGGAGGCGATGGTATGAAGGGCGCCATCGCCAGGGCCGACGAATTGGCCGCGGAGACGCCGGACAGCTTCGTGCCGGGCCAGTTCGTGAATCCCGCCAACCCCAAGGCCCATTTCGAGACCACAGGTCCCGAAATCTGGGACGATACCGACGGCGAGGCGGACTATTTTGTGGCCGGCGTGGGCACCGGCGGTACCATTACGGGCGTGGGCGAATATCTCAAGGCCCGCAGACCCGGAGTGAAGGTCGCAGCTGTTGAGCCCGCAGCTTCGCCGGTGCTGTCCGGCGGTCAGCCCGGCCCTCACAAGATCCAGGGTATCGGCCCTGGTTTCGTGCCGGAGGTGCTGAACACCAAGGTCTATGACGAGATCATTCCCGTGACCAACGACGACGCCTTTGTCGTGGGCCGGGACATCGGGCGGCATGAGGGCGTGCTGGTAGAAATTTCCTCCGGCGCGGCGGCGTGGGCGGCCGTGGAGCTGGCAAGGCGCCCCGAAAACGCGGGCAAGACCATTGTTGTCCTGCTGCCGGACACCGGCGACCGGTACCTTTCCACGCCGCTGTTCGCGGAATAAGACCCGATTTCGGCCGCCGCGGCTTGAAAATCCGGGTGGAGTATGATAAAATAACAAAATCCGAGCCCCGGCCCGATGGCCGGGGCCGAATCAATTCTGGGAGGTACGGTATGGATTATAAAAGGATTTTGACGATACAGGACATTTCCTGCGTGGGCCAGTGTTCTCTCACCGTGGCCCTGCCCATCATCTCCGCCTGCGGCGTGGAGACCTGCATTCTGCCGTCGGCGGTGCTGTCCACCCATACCGGCGGCTTTAAAGGCTTTACCTTCCGCGACCTGACCGAGGATATCCCGGGTATCCGGAAGCATTGGCAGGCGGAGGGCATTTTGTTCGACGCCGTGTATACCGGCTATCTCGGCAGCGCCAAACAGATCGACTATGTCAAGGACATCATAGCCGCCATGCGCCGCCCCGGCGCCCCCGCCGTCGTCGATCCGGCCATGGCGGACAACGGCAGACTCTACACCGGCTTTGACGCCGCCTTTGTGGAGGCCATGAAAACCCTGATAGCCGTTGGGGACGTAGTACTGCCCAATATTACCGAAGCCTGCCTCCTCACCGGGGCCGAGTACCGCGAACGGTACGACGAGGGCTATGTGCTGGACCTGGCCCGGCGGCTTCACGCGCTGGGCGCCAAAACCGTGGTGCTCACCGGCGTGAGCTATAAGCCCGAGACCACCGGCGTGGCGATCTACGACGGCAAAGCGCTGCGTTACTATGAGCACCGCCATCTCAACGGCGGCTGCCACGGCACCGGCGATATCTACGCCTCCGCCTTCGTGGGCGGGCTGATGAACGGCTTCGCCGTGTACGACGCGGCCCGCATCGCCGCGGACTACACCGTGCGCTGCATCGAGAACACACAGGGCGACCCGGACCACTGGTACGGCGCCAAATTTGAGACCGCCCTGCCCGAGCTCATCCAAATGTTGGGCAGAGCATAACCTTATTCTCCCAATCAAAAAACGGTCCGTTCAATATAAAATGGAACGGGCCGTTTTTCCCACAACCTAGGCAGTATAGGCGTTAAAAAGAGACGCATAATTATTTGGTTTACATAAACCAAAGGAGTAGTTGCTGACGAAAAAAAGTAGAAAAAATACATTTTTGTCTGTATTTTCCAAATGAAGCCCGGGCGCTATACTCTAAGATGGGAAAGCTGAAAGGAGATGAAGACCGTGACAACGACAGCAGAAATTCACGCAATGATCGCCCAGATGGGCGCGGGGTACAATTACAAGGGCACCGCCATGATGGAGCGGGCCGTGCTGCACGCCCTGCAGCACCCCGACGATCTGCAGCTGGTGACCAAGCGGCTCTATCCTCAGGTGGCCCGGGAGCTGAACACCACCCCCGCCCGGGTGGAACGCAACATCCGCACCGTCATCGGCATCGCATGGGAACAGGATCCGGAGACGCTCTGCGCACTGCTCCAGCGCCGGTTCCGCAGCAAGCCCACCAACGCTGTGTTTTTGTCGGCAGTGGCCGACCGCATGATGTAAATCGGCTGAGGAGCCGCCGCAGTCACTGCGGCGGCTCCTGTCAGTATTGCAAGACCTGATGGATCAGCTCGATCTTGGAGCTCACGCCAAGTTTGGCATAGATGTTGGACACCGTCTTTTTCACCGTGCCGTCCGCGATGAACAGCTTTCGGGCGATCTCCCGGGTGGAGAGTCCGTCGATGACGCACAGCGTGATCTCCCGCTCCCGCGGGGTCAGCTGCTGCAGCCGCTGATCTATGCCGGACTGAAATTCGCTGAAGGGCAGCATATAGAGGTGAATCTCGCCGTTCGACATGGCGGCGGCGCAGTAATACCGGCTGCCGCCGATGACGGCAATGTCGCACTTCTGCCCGTCGGCGGCCACGCAGGGCGACAGCAGTTTCCGGGTTAATTCCTGCTCCGCGCCGTCACACCGGAGGAGCTCGGCAAAAATATGATTATAGCGGCGGAGCTCAAAGCGGTCGC
>Ga0268263_1001052_pt1 | contig 28784 bp, 25 predicted proteins | sample Biomet5_FD_190358 | JGI IMG/M metagenome (GOLD analysis project Ga0268263, IMG submission 190358) | Microbial communities from bioreactor (seeded with sewage sludge) at LBNL, California, USA - Biofuel metagenome 5 (SPAdes) (version 4) | ecosystem: Engineered > Bioreactor > Anaerobic >... | reverse complement strand
CATTTCTTCGGTTATACTATTCATGAGAGAGCTCCTTTTTGGTACGTTGGTTTGTGGTGAACTCTATTGTACCAGAGCTCTTCTCTTTTTTTATTTATTTCTGTAACATATGTCTTATCACATTACAATATGCCCGCTATCAGCGGGACCAGGACAGGCACGGCAATGCTCATTATCACTCCTGTGACGAATGAATACACTGCTATGTCAGCGTTCGTTTCTTTCTCTACGATCGGCAGACAAACATCCATTGCCGCTGCACCCGGTACAGCACACGCCTCCACATAACCGATCTTCTTTGCTACAGCAGGGATGAGGATGATTCCGAAAAGCTCCCTCAGTATGTTATGGATGAAGGACAGCGCGCTTATCTGAGACGAATACCTGATAAGTATCAGCGGCGCCAGCGAGTACCATCCGAAACCGGCACCCACCGCCATAGATTCTCTGAAGCTCAACGGAAGGAACAGCGCTGCTGCTGCACAGGCAGCCAGTGTCCCGGCTATGGCTGCAAACGGGATCACTAATATCCTCCAGCCCACTTTTTTGAAATTCGCAACTACGGTGCCCTGCATGCCGATATCCAGGCCGACAGAAAGCATCAGCACGCACAAGCCGACGATCAGCACCTTTTCGCTGATGACCATGTAGGCCTCCGCAAAATGACCTGATACCACAAAATATCCGAACAGTATGCCGCATATGACCGTGATTATTATTGACCGGCTCACTGCCGCACCCCTTTTCTGTCGATACCCATGAACCTTCTGGCGACAAACACCGCCGCCAGACTTCCTGCCGCGGCAAACACTGTCAATATAACAGCTTCGGCTCCCGTCGAGGCGAGACCGCTGATCACCTTTTTATCTGCGCCTATCCTCGAACCCATGATGAAGATGAGGATGATTATAGAAATCATCTGCACCCTGCCGATGCTGCCGATCTTTTTGCCTTTTTTTCTGATGTTCGTACCGATCGCGTACCCTATCAATGTTATGGAAAGATATAGAATTATAAGGATCATCGTCTGCTTCCCTTCTTCGATGTCAATTATACACAGCGCCGGCCATACCTGACCGCACACAATTGACATTATAACTGCAGATCGGAAAACTGCCAAGACAAAACTGCTTGCTGTATTCACATCAGGGCAGTATTGTCTTTACATTCCTGCGCAGGCGCCTGCTCACATCCCGGCGACCGAATTGCCGAGCGCGACCATGCCCAGACATGATATTACGCTTATTGCCGCATATCCCACGCCCAGTATCGGTTCTCCGTTATTGAAAAAGTTGACCGTTTCAAGAGAAAATGTCGAAAATGTCGTGAAACCGCCGCAGATGCCGACCTTTAAGAACAGCATCAGATCAGGATCCATTCCTCCGTTTTTCTGTGCCGTACCTATTATAAAGCCTATGAAAAACGCACCGATCACATTTGCAACCAGCGTAGCCGGAAAAACTATCTCACCGCTGCCTATCTTTATTAAACTGAGCAGATATCTGGCAACAGCTCCTATGAATCCCCCCGCTCCCACTGCTAAACACTCTGTTATCATATTCTCTCCCTTCTCCGGCAGCAGTCATATCCGCTGCTTCGTCTGCCGCACAGCCATCAGAGAGAATGCACAAATGCAAATCAATCAAAAAACTGATGGCACTGCCTTTATTGCAGAAGCCATCAGCATTATTGCGGTTTCAGCACACTTTACAGCTGTGCCTGGGGAGAGCTTCATTCCCCATTGCCGTTATTATAACCTTTTTATATGCCGCTAATCAAGTGTATTTTACTGTCTTTTATATTCCGGTGCCTGTATGGACATCACTTCATCAGACAGTTCAGCCACCTTAGGCGAATGCGTAACTATGATTATGCACTTTCCCTGATCCGCCAGGCCTTTGAAAATATCCATGATATCTTCCTGTGTTTCCATGTCCAGATTTCCCGTGGGCTCATCGGCAAGGATCACATCAGGATCGAAAGACATGGCTCTGGCAATAGCTACCCGCTGCTGCTGGCCGCCGGAAAGCTTCAGTATCCTTCTGTCCATTTCGTCTTCAGTAAGCCCCATACGTGCCAGCAGGTGTCTGGCATAGGCGGCATTATCCTCCATTTTCACTCCCGAGATATCCATAGACAGCATCACGTTTTCCATCGCCGTCAATGTGGTAAGCAGATTATAATTCTGAAAGATCACGCCTACCCATCTGCTCCTGAATTCGCATTTGTCGATATCCGCAACATCTTTTTCATTGAATATGACTTTGCCGTCCGAAGGTGACGTCAGCCCTGACATCAGCGAGAGGAGCGTCGTCTTTCCTGCCCCGGACCTGCCTGTCACGGCATACACCTTTCCTTTTTCAAATTCGTAACTCAGATCATCTATTATCTTCTGTGTCTCATATGAAAAGCTCACATTTTCAAGTTTCATCACTGACATGCCGCACCTCCTAATCCCGCTCGCTGAGTATCCTCAGCGGATCGTATCTCATTATGTAATTGACCGCAACCGCACTTGCCGCCAGCGACAGGAGCAGCCCTAATATCAGTACTTCAAATACCACCTTCATATCCGTCGCCGATGATATGCTCGATATGTAGTTGCCTATCGGACCTCTGCCCGCCTTGTCTTTAGTGATGCCGGACGAGGACGAACTGCTGTCTGACGACGAACTGCTGCCTGATGAAGAGCTGGTGCTCTGCACAGAGGAATCTGATGAAGCAGTCGCAGCCGCCGATGATGAAGGCTGACTGCCTCCCGGACCTCCCCGGTCAAAAGAGTCAGTGCTGGTCACAGCGCTCGATGTGAGCAGCTTGTTGGTTATCGGCACCGAGGAAACAGCACCGGCGGCGGTCCCTATTATTATCGCTATCAGTGTCACCGCCAGTGTCTCCGCCAGGAACTGGGCGGCTATTTTTCGCTTCTTCATGCCCATGGCGGAAAGAACTCCGACTTCGTATTTTCTCTCCCTGATACTGAATATATTTATGACCACCAGGATCACTACTCCTATAGCCAGCACTATCATCAGGAACCAGAGTGCATATTTGCTGAGATTGTTCAGCGGCTGCAGGCTCTGTTCGAACTGGTTGATATCCGATGATTCAACTGTATATTTGCTCGCCAGGCCCAGGTCGTGCGCCTGATCCTCGAACTTGTTATAATTGGAAACGCTTGAGAAAGTATATGTCCCCTGCAGACTGCCGTCCACTGACATCGAAGAGTTGACAGCCTTAGCCGCTGTATAGCTGGTCAGTATCTGATTGGCCGTATCTCCTCCGAACATCCCGCCTGACATCACGGCTGAGGATCCATTCGTTGATGCAGTAGTCTTGTATATGCCGACGACTTTGAGCTTGGCTGTCTTTTTGCTGCTGTCGGGATTTTTTATCTTGATGGTATCGCCGACGGAAATATCATTATACTTGGCCAGTTCTTTTGATATAACACAGACATTTTCATCTGTTCCTTCATCGAACATGCTGCCTGAGGTTATCTTGGCATTGCCGTTCGTAAAGCTGGTCATGGCATCATCGCTGCTGTAGCCTATGAGAGTGAAATCTGATGAATCAGATGAATTCCCTCCCGGACCACCTGAGGGCTGATTGCTTTCCACCGCATCAAGACCCGAACCATCCACACTCGATGAAAGTGTGTAATAGAATCCCTTTACACTGTCAGCTTTTGCGTATTTCTGCAGTTCTGTAAGAGAAAGGCCCGAACTCTGCATCGCTTTTTTGAATGAATCCTTATCAAACGTTCCGCTGCTTCCCGAACTTTTCATCATAGTTTCTCTGTCGAGTGTGATATTCGCTGTGACATTCAGCTTGGAGAGTCCCTCTTCTTTTGCTGTCACGGCCGCCTGCCTGATGGACAGGGATATCGTCGCCGATAAAACTACAACAAGGATAATGATCCCTATTAGGATGCTTCGTCCCTTCGATCTGCTGATATTCCGCAGAGCATTCCTGATAATATACATTGATTACCTCCGTTTGCTTTTTACCGCAGCTGTCTGCTGAGCCATGCAGCTGCTATCTGCTTCATATCTCCGTCTCTCTTTTTATTTACTTATGGAGCATAGCCTGCGCCGCTGAAAAATCGCTGAAACGCCTACTGTCTCCATCCTGCGGCACCGTATCCGGGCATTAAAACAAGCCGCACTTGAAAATTCGAGTATAATATGAGAAAATAACTTTCAGACACGGGGCACTAGCTCAACGGATAGAGTACCAGACTTCGAATCTGCAGGTTGAGGGTTCGAATCCCTCGTGCCTCGCCATAACGATCCTGTTTCCGGGAGGCAACTGCCGGAAATCCGGACCCAGGCCGTGTATGCCCGCATGCGGAGGATCATGCAGGACAAAACAAATATTTGATCACCTAAGGAGATAAAAATGAGCGAAAACTGTAATCATGACTGCGGCAGCTGCGGAGAAAACTGTGCCGACAGAAAACCTGAAAGCCTGCTGGTAAAACCGCATGCAAAAAGTCATATCAAAAAAGTTATCGGAGTAGTAAGCGGCAAAGGCGGTGTCGGCAAATCGCTGATAACAGGTCTTTCAGCTGTTACTGCCCAGCGTATGGGATATAAGGCTGCAATACTTGATGCCGATGTGACGGGCCCGTCTATCCCCAGGATGTTCGGGATCGACAAAATGGCCATGGCCAATGACGAGGGCATGCTGCCCGCTGAAACACTGAACGGGACCAAGCTTATCTCAACTAATCTGATTCTCGAGCACGACACCGACCCTGTGATCTGGAGAGGACCTGTCATCGCCGGCATGGTGAAGCAGTTCTGGACGGATGTTATCTGGGGCGATGTGGACTTCATGTTCGTGGATATGCCTCCGGGCACCGGCGATGTCCCCCTCACTGTCTTTCAGTCGCTGCCGGTCGACGGCATCATAGTAGTGACTTCACCGCAGAAGCTGGTATCCATGATAGTTGAAAAAGCAGTCAATATGGCCGCAATGATGGAAATACCGGTAATGGGAATAGTCGAGAATATGAGTTATATCAAATGTCCTGACTGCGGCAGCAGGATAGACATCTTCGGGAAAAGCAATATCGATGAAGTGGCCGACGACTTCGACATCGATATCCTGGCAAAGATACCTGTAGAGACTTCTCTGGCCACTGCCTGTGACCAGGGGCTCATAGAACTGTTCGAAGGGGACTGGATGGACGGAGTGGCCGAAGCACTGAAAGAGATGCTGCCTCAGACGTGATCATCCGGATCCTGATAATCCGTCTCACAAAAAACACATGCAGATACGCAGATACAAAGAACCGGACTGGCGTCCGGTTCTTTCTGTTTATCATATTCTGCCGTTTTCTGCATTATATCTCTGCGGAAAGATCATTTCTTCTACAGAAGGGTACCCATGTATTTCATGGTCCTTACCAGCTGGCTGACATAACTCATTTCATTGTCATACCATGATACCACACGCACTTCATATATCTTCGTACCGCATCTTTCTGCCAGCGTCTGTGTGGCGTCGAACAGCGAGCCGTAACTCATGCCGATGATGTCGCTGGACACCAGTTCCTCTTCAGTGTATCCGAATGATTCATCCGACGCATCTTTCATAGCTTTGTTCAGTCCTTCAACACTTACCGATTCCGTGTCATCCTTCAAAGTGGCATCGAGTATCGTTATGGAGCCTGAAGGAACAGGCACACGCTGGGCAGAGCCGATCAGTTTTCCCGCCAGTTCAGGTATCACCAGACCTATAGCCTTGGCCGCTCCTGTGGAGTTGGGCACGATGTTTATGGCGCCGGCGCGGGCTCTTCTGAAATCGCCCTTTCTGTGCGGACCGTCAAGGATCATCTGATCTCCCGTATAAGCATGTATAGTTGTCATGAATCCTGTTCTCACTTCTCTGTATCCGGCAAGGGCTTTTGCCATCGGTGCCAGACAGTTTGTCGTACAGGAAGCTCCGGAGACAATCTGATCATCTTTCGTGAGCGTCTCATGATTTACGCCATACACTATAGTCGGCAGATCATTGCCCGCAGGTGCGGATATCAGTACTTTCTTTGCGCCTGCCTTTATATGCACTGCCGCCTTTTCTTTTGAAGCAAAGAATCCTGTGCATTCAAGAACGATATCGACATCGAGATCTCTCCAGGGCAGGAAGGCCGGATCTGCTTCGCTGTATATTTTGATCTCCTTGCCGTCCACAGTGATGTGATCTTTGCCGCTGGTTATTTCATGATCTCTGCTGTATGCGCCCTGCACACTGTCATATTTCAGCAGATGAGCCAGCATATCCGGTTTGGTCAGATCATTTATTGCCACTACCTCACACTCTGCGTCACCGAACACTTTTCTGAATGCCAGTCTGCCGATCCTGCCGAATCCGTTTATTGCGATTCTCGTCATTTTCTTACCTCCTCAAGATATTTTCTTACTTCCGAAGCCGTCTCCAGCCTCATCACTTTATCTGTTATTTTATCTGCCTCCGCGACAGTCCATCTGCTTATTTCTCTTCTTGTTTTCAGTACCGATGTCGGCGATACAGAAAATTCTTCGAGACCGAAGCTGATGAGTATCGGTATCAGCATCGGATCTGCCGCTGCCTCGCCGCACATGCCTACCGGTATCCCCGCCTGCTTTCCGGCGCTGATTATCATTTTCAGTGCCCTCAGTACGGCCGGATCATATGTGTTGTAAAGATATGCCACATCACTGTTGCCCCTGTCTGCCGCCATGATGTACTGCGTTAAATCATTAGTGCCGATGCTGAAAAAATCGCAGTGCTCTGCCAGCACATCCGCCATCATGCATGCCGCCGGCGTCTCTATCATGGTACCTGTTTTCGGCTCAGGCAGGTCCTCTTCTTGACATATTTCTTTTATGAGCTGCTTCACCTTTATGATCTCGTCTGCACTGGCTACCATCGGCACCATTATCCACAGATTCCCACCTGCGGCCTGGTTGGCCCTGATGAGCGCCCGCAGCTGCAGTCTGTATGACTTTTTGTTTTTCAGACAGTATCTGACTGCGCGGAACCCGAGAAAGGGATTGTCTTCCTTTACAAGATTCATATATGGTATCTCTTTGTCTCCGCCTACATCCAGTGTGCGTATTATCACTGTCTTTCCGGGAAGCGTATCGCACACTTTTTTATAGGCCTCGAATTGTTCATCTTCACCAGGCATGCTGTCTCTGTCCATGAACAGAAATTCCGTCCTGAACAGTCCCACACCTTCGCCGTCTTTATCTCTGGCCACGATGCCGTCCTTCGGATTGCCTATATTGCAGAATACCTGCTTGGCTACGCCGTCGGCCGTCACCGTATCTCTGCCTGTGAATGCCTGCAGCTGCCGTTTCTCTTCGATATATTCGACACCGGCTTTCCTGTACTGCTCATTCTGATCCATCGTCGGCTCGTTGATGACTTCACCGTGAATGCCGTCGACAATTACGTTGCTGCCGTCTTTCAGTGTACCCATGGCACCCATCACACTCAGCACTGCCGGTATTTCCAGCGCTCTGGAAAGGATCGCCGAATGCGAAGTCATGCCGCCTTTTTCTGTAACTATCGCCGCCACATTTTCTTTATCGAGCTCAGCCGTCATGGAAGGCGTAAGATCTTCGGTCACTATCACTGACCCGGCCGGCAGATCTTTGAGATTAATGTCTTCGATGCCTATCAGTATCTTCAGCAGTCTGGCCTTGATGTCTTCGACATCTGTCGCCCTCTGACGAGTCAGTTCATCATCTGCGCTCCTGAACATATTGCCGAACATATCCAGCACTGTTTCCGCTGCTGCCTCGGCACATTTATTATCCTTTTTTATCAGCTCATCCATCTGCGATACCATGATGGGGTCACTCATCATCGTCACATGACCGCGTATTATCCTGGCTTCCTTGGGGTTGACCGACTTCTCCATCTTGTCGGCAAGTTCGTTGGTCTTCCTGACGAACTCTTCGACTGCTCCATGGAGACGATCCATCTCCTTGTGCACACCTATGACAGGTCTCTGTTCATAAGTTATCTTCTGCGGTCTGATGCATACGACCTTTCCTATGCCTATCCCTTCAGATGCTGCAATGCCCTTCAACATACTGCCACCTCCCGGCTGTTATTACCGAAGTCCCGGACCTGAGGTCCAGAGGCTATTCTTCTCCGAGTCCTGAACTGATCAGTTCAACGGCTTTTGCCAGTGCCGCTTCTTCATCGTCTCCGTCGCATCTCAGTTCGATCTCAGCGCCGAACTTAATACAGGCTGCGATGAGGTTCATCAGACTCTTGCCGTTTACTTCCGTTCCGTTGAAAATGATTTTAACATCACTGCTGAACTTTGCCATTTCATTTACGAAAACCGTTGCCGGTCTCATATGAAACCCCTGTGAATTTGTTACCTTGATCGTCTTTGTTACCATAATGAGCTCCTTTCATGCTGCCGTCGTCTCTATCGCCGGTCTTTCCCTTTTGATTGTTTTTCTATATATTGATTATTATATACCCGATTATCTGCCGCGTGGTCCGCTATCTGCTCATGCAGCTTCACGCGTCTGTTTTTTCTTCATCAGTGCCAGCATCAGCATGCCTGCGACCGCTCCTGCTGCCAGTGCCAGCAGATATCCAGCCACATTGCCAACGGTCAGAAATACGAATATGCCGCCGTGCGGAGCCATCAGCGTACAGCCCATGGCCATCGATATGCCGCCTGCTATCGCCGACCCCACTATACATGAGGGTATGACTCTCAAAGGATCTGCTGCCGCATACGGTATCGCTCCCTCAGTTATGAAGCACAGTCCCATAACATAATTTACGGGGCCTGACTTTATCTCGCCCGGCGTCCATCTGTTCTTGAAGAATGTCGTACTGAGCGCGATGGCGATCGGCGGTACCATGCCGCCTATCATTACTGCGGCCATGATGTTGTATCCGCCCGTAGCCAGCATTCCTACTCCGAATACATACGCCGCCTTATTGAAGGGGCCGCCCATATCTATGGCCATCATGCCGGCCACGATGCATCCCAGCAGGATCTCCGAAGATCCGCTCATGGATTTGAGTCCGTGGCTCAGTCCTGTGTTCAGCGCTCCTACTGCCGGATTTATGGCACACATGAATATTCCCATCAGCGTGATCCCCAGCAGAGGTATTATCAGCACCGGCATCATCCTTTCGATAGTTTCCGGCAGCCATGCAAACACCTTTCTCAGGAGGATCACTATATATCCGCCGGCAAATCCTGCCAGCAAGGCTCCCAGGAATCCGGAAACCGCCGCCGCATCTCCTGCAGGAGCTCCGAATGTGCATCCCAGAGTAGCAATAGAGCCCCCAACAAAACCTACTGCCAGTCCCGGACGGTCCGCTATGCTTTCAGCGATGAATCCGGCCAGCACCGGCATCATGAATCCGAAGGCCACGCCTCCGACATCCTTGAAGAAAGCAGCCGCTGCTGTGTAGGTCCCGAAGTTCGCATCCCTGGGCGCGCCCGCAATAGTATCTATAAGAAATGCCAGGGCTATCATTATGCCGCCGCCGATAACGAACGGCAGCATGTGCGATACGCCGTTCATCAGATGCTTGTATACCTGGTGACCAGCGCCTTCCTTTTCACCCAGATCTCCGCCGCCGATAAAGTCGCTGACATCGCTTGCCTTTTTATATATCACGGCATCCTTGCTCATCACTTTTTCTATCAGTTCGCCGGGCTTGTTGATGCCGTCAGATACCTTTGTCATTACCAGCTTTTTCCCGGCAAAGCGGTCCATGGAGACGTTTTTGTCTGCAGCGACTATTATCCCGTCTGCTGCCGCGATTTCCTCTTTAGTTAGAATATTTTTGGCTCCGCCCGAGCCATTGGTCTCGACCTTGATGGTCATCCCCATTTCTTCCGCTTTTTTCTCAAGTGCTTCAGCCGCCATATATGTATGCGCTATCCCGGTAGGACAGGCTGTAACAGCCAGCAGCTGATATTTTCTTTTTCCGTCCTGCGCCTGAGCAGCCGGGACGTCTTCTGCGGCCTGAGCCTTTTCTTCTGCTTCGTCGGGATACTTTGCCGCTTCCGCTTTATTGAGTTCTTCAAGAAACTTGTCGCCGCTGTCTGCTGTCAGCAGTCTGCCGCGCAGATCCAGATCCATGAGCAGAGTCATCAGCCTGGCCAGCACTTCCAGATGAAGATCGCCGTCCAGAGGAGCTGCTATCATGAACAGAATATTCGAGGGCTTTCCGTCAGGTGCATCATAATCGATGCCGCCGGGTACCGTCATGGCTGTGAGGCCCGGCTTTACGACAGACTCGCTCTTGGCGTGAGGGATGGCTATCCCTTCTCCGACTGCGGTAGTGCTTTCCTCTTCCCTGGCAAGTATGCCTTTGGTATAAGCATCTTTGTCGGAAATATTTCCTGCCTTGTCATGAAGGTCGATCAGTTTTTCGATCGCTTCTTTCTTCGAATCCACATCGGCATTGATGATCACAGATTCCGGCTTTAACAGATCTCTGATTTTCATTTCTCCATCCTCCTGTTTATCTCTTCTCCTGATGCCAGCCCCGGCGAACATGCCGTTGCCGAACCTGCTGCTATGCCCAGCCTCAGTGCGTAGTCATAGTCTCTGGTTTTGATATATCCGGCAATGAAACCGGCGACCATTGAATCTCCGGCTCCTACCGTATTTACAGTCACACCTTTGATCGTCTCAGCTGATATCACTTCATCATTTTCTGTTACCAGCACGGCCCCCTTTGCGCCTCTTGAAACGAGTACATTACGTGCTCCCTTTTCCCTCAGGCGTCTTGCGCCTGCAGTGATCTCAGCAGTGCTTTCCATCTTTTCCCCGAGCATTTCCGATATTTCGTCATTATTGGGTTTGATAAGGAAGGGCCTGTATTCCAGCACATTGAGAAGAAGACTGCCCGTCGCATCGACAACAGTCATTATCCCCCGGCCCGCTGTCTGCTGCATTATCTGCTCGTATATATCAGACGGCATAGACGAAGGTACTGAGCCTGATATGACCAGGATGTCTCCCTCTTTCAGCCTTCCTAGTTTTCCAAACAGCTCGCCTGCCGCTTTGTCGCTGATGTGCGGTCCCTGTCCGTTTATCTCCGTTTCGACTGAGTTTTTGATTTTTATATTTATCCTTGTTATACCTTCTTTAAGATCGATGAAGTCAGTGGCGATCCCTTTCTGTTCAAGTCCCTCCTGGATCGCATGTCCCGTGAATCCGCTGATGAATCCCAGTGCCGACGATTCGATGCCGAGATTCTTAAGTACGGTGGAGACATTGATTCCCTTGCCCCCGAAATAATATTCTTCGTCTCTCGACCTGTTTGTTGCTCCCTGTTCAAAGCTGTCCATATGCACTACATAATCTATGGCAGGGCTGAAGGTCACTGTGTATATCATTTTTCTTCCTCCTCGTCGACTGCTTTCACAACTGTATAGTCTTTGTATCTGACATCGTCTATCCTGTCCGTTATGATGCACCCGCTGCTCAGCGGAGCTATTGTGACAGGCGCAACGATCCCGAACTTGCTGTGATCCGCAAGCATGAACGTCATGTATGATCTGTTTATTGCCTCTGATTTGACCATGGATTCTTCGATATCCGGTGTCGTAAAACCCTCCTCGGTATCGATTCCGTTGGTACCTATGAAGCACTTTGTGAAATTGTATTTTTTTATGCTTTCCACCGCACCTGCACCGACGATCGCTTCGGTGACCGACTTCATCTGTCCTGAGATGACATATGTACGCAGACCCTTCGCTGCCATCTTCAGAGCGTGAGTGTATCCGTTGGTCACATATGTGACATTTGTATTTTTCAGATAATCGACCATCATCCCCGTAGTCGTGCCGGCATCTATGAATACGAAGTCATTATCATTGATGATCGAAGCGGCATATTCTGCTATTCTTCTTTTCTCTTCGATATTCACATCCGACTTGGCCCTCATATCGTATTCTTTGCCGATTATGTCCGATGTCTTCACCGATACCGCACCGCCGAAGACCTTCTTCAGTTTTCCGGCCTCAGCAAGATCAGTTATATCTCTTCTCACCGTAGACTCGCTGACTTTTAAAATATTCGACAGATCACTGACCTTGACGGCCGAGTTGTTTTTCAACATTTCCATGATAGAATCAAATCTTTCCTGCTGAAGCATTTTGCTCATCTCCTTTGCTCTTATGGCCATATTAGCACCATTTTCAATCAAAGTCAATCATTTTTAATTAATTTCAATCATTTTCAATCATTTTTGTTCATTTTCTTTTATCACCTGCTGTGTTATACTTTTCTTACAGCAGATGTACCGCAGATGCGAAAAACCACAGAGCAAAAGGAGCAGATATGAAACTGGTTACCGAAAAACCATTCTGGGATGTTTTCCCGGAAGCGGAAATAGCAGTAATAAAAGCATTTGGACTGAAAAGAGACAGTGATGACGACGAGACTGCCTATCAGGATCTCGACGATCTTCTTTCTGACAGTATAGAAAGATCGCGTTATTATCTTAATGAAGAGAACTTCGAAGATAATAACGCCATTTCATCATGGCGCAGCGCTTTCAAAAAATGTACAGTACCTGCAGACAGCAGTCCCTTCTTCGAGCTGCTGCTGAAAAAAGTCAGCCTGGGCAAAGATATCACTGCGGCCGGTCCTCTTGATTCCGTGATACTCTCGACTGCTCTGACCGGCGGGCTTCCCTGCTGCGGCAAAGATATCGACGGCCTGGAAGGCACACTGCGTCTCACCGCTGCCGCAGGCGGCGAAGAATTCACCTGCGCACCGGCATTCATGGACACGGACGATCCGCACAGCGCGGCACTGCCCGGCGAGATAGTATATATGGATGATATCGGTATCGTATCGCGCTGCTGGAACTGGAAAGAAAGTATCCGCACCGTACCCTCGGGTACAAGCACGGATATACTGTTCACCGTAGATTCGGCAGATCATTCACACAGGAGCGAACTTGAAGACTCTGCCTGGACGCTTGCCAATCTGATACAAAAATACTTCGACGGCTCTGTAGACATAGATTATATCTACAGCGACAACAGAGAGCTGGAGCTTGTACGCTGAACGGCAGGGCCGATGCGCTGCCTTCTGTCTGTCAGTTTTCGCTCTCTATAGTTTTCGATATCCTGTTTCCGAAAATATCGATGACTCTTATATTGATATGGCTGCCCGGCCTGCATTCGAACATGCAGCTTTCCGGCACCTTCGTTTTTTCGCGCGGCAGACATATATCCGCCCTGTGGACCTCGCCGTCCCAGCCTGTGTCTACCGACCACATTTCGATAAGCAGCAGCGGATCCTTTTCTAATATGACTCTGATTGTTTCTCTGTCTTTTTCATCAAGAGGCAGACTTGCGATATCAGGTCTGTATCCGCACAGAGACAGGACCGTATGTGCATCCTTGTCAGTACCTGTACCTCCGCATGAGATCTCTGCATCTATTGCAGGGATTGGTTTACCTGCATCTGGCTGCTCAATGGGCCCATCTGCATCTGACTCAAGGACCGATTCGTCCCCGTCGGCCCGTCTCCGTAACCGTCCTCCGGTCCGAGCATGATCTTCCATTACAGAAATACCGCCTTCCGAGCTGCACAGTCTTCTTTCAGCAGCAGCTATCGCGATGCTGCTGCTGTCGCATGATATCCATTTTCTGTCCGCTTCCCCGGCAGCTGCGCACATGGTGCCCGATCCCGCGAAAAAATCCGCGCAGATATCGCCCTTTTCCGTTGTGCTTTCGATTATCCTGCGCAGCAGAGCCTGAGGTTTCTGTGTAGCATAACCGGTACGCTCCGCCGAACTGCGTCCAACCATATCTATCTGCCAGACATCTTTGACATTGACCATCGTGTACCAGCCGTGTTCATCCTGAAATTCTTCGACGCCTTTGAAGCGATATGGTTTCAGGCCCCTGTTATACGATTTTTCTTTGCCGGTCTTCAGGTAATACTTCCCGGTTTTGCTGTACAGAAGCAGCGTATCATGCTTCCTGGCAAAATGCCTTTTGCCGGCGCCTCCGGATTTGTATTCCCATATTATTTCATTGATGAAATTCTTTTCTCCGAAGATCTCATCCATCAGTATTTTTACATAATGCACTATATGCCAATCGAGATGCATCCATATGCATCCTTCGTCAGAGAGCAGTTCTCTCATTGCCAGCAGTCGTGCGCACAGCATGGCCAGATACGTCTCCACGCTGCTTTCCCATTTGTCGCTGTAAGCCAGCGGTCTTATCACCGGTATGTCTTCAATGATATCCGATCTCAGTTTGAAGCCGGCCTGATGATCCGCGCCCGAAAAAAAGGGGGGATCGACATATATCATTTTGATTTTACCGGTCATGCTTTTTTTCTCGATCAAATGGCACATAAAAGACATATTATCTCCTATGGCCATCATATTCACGCCTTTTCCGTATACAACTGCGTCTCTGAAATCTCCGGGCGTCATGCTTTCATACTGCGCCCTGCCGGCTTCCAGTATTTCAGGAAGTCTGCTGATCAGGCTCATCTGCTGCTTCCTTTCTTCTTTCTTTTTCGGCGCGCATCTCCGTGTCCCGGCCGCTCGCCATGCCTGTTTCTGCCGCCGTGATCCGGGATCAGCACCGTCACCAGATCTTCTCTGCCGGCCTCTGCAAGCGCCTTCATTACTGTACTGCGGTTTTCGGGTCTGTTGAAATGCAGCAGTGCTCTCTGCATCTTCTTTTCCTCGATCGTTCTGGCAACGAATACTTTTTCTCCCGTGTACGGATCCATGCCTGTATAGTACATGCATGTCGATAATGTGCCCGGGGTAGGATAAAAATCCTGGACCTGATCGGGCACGAAGCCCCGCTCCTTAAGATACAGCGCCAGTTCTATCGCATCATCAAGAGTGCTTCCCGGATGTGAGGAAATGAAATACGGTATCATGTACTGCTTTTTATCGAGTCTCCTGTTGATCTCTTCATATTCGCGTGCAAACTCCTCAAACACTGCCGCTGCCGGTTTATGCATATATCTCAGCACCCGCGCGGAGACATGTTCCGGCGCGACTTTCAGAGTACCGCTGACATGATGACGACAAAGTTCTTCTATAAAATTCGTATTCTTATCAGCAAGAACATAGTCGAAGCGTATGCCCGATCTGATAAAGACCTTTTTTACACCCGGAAGCTGACTGACCTCCCTGAGGATCTCGAGGTATTCGCTGTGATCTGCTTCCAGTCCGGGGCACGGATGCGGCCACATACAGTGTCTGTCGCGGCATACGCCCTCTGTTACCTGCCTGCGGCAGGAAGGATTTCTGAAATTGGCGGTAGGTCCGCCTATATCGTGGATATAACCTTTGAAATCGGGATACTTGGTAAGTTTTTCAGCTTCCCTCACTATCGATCCGCGGCTGCGGCTCCTGACCTGCCGTCCCTGATGGAAGGCCAGCGCACAGAAAGAACATTCGCCGAAGCAGCCCCGGCTGGCAGTGATGCTGAATCTTACTTCCTTAATGGCCGGCACCCCTCCTTCTTTCTCGTAAACAGGATGGGGATTCCCTTCATAGGGAAGCTCATAGATATCGTCAAGATCCTCGCTTTCCAGCGGCGGCTGCGGAGGGTTCTGAACGACAAAGGTATATTCGTCATATTTTTCTGCAAGCCTTTTGCCGGTGATGCTGTCGGTATTGGCGCTCTGTATTGCAAAGCTTTCACAGTATTTTTTTTTGTCTTTAATGATCTCCTCAAAATCCGGCAGGATGATGCAGTCGCCCTGCGGCGCTTCCTTGGCCCTGACGCAGGTGCCTCTTACCCAGCCAATATCTCTGGCTGAGATGCCCGCATCCAGCGCATCCGCTATCTCCAGCACAGCTTTTTCTCCCATGCCGTAGATCAGTATATCTGCCTTGCTGTCGAGAAGTATGGATCTCCTTATTCTGTCATCCCAGTAATCATAATGTCCCAGCCTTCTGAGTGAAGCCTCCAGTCCGCCTATTATCACCGGAACATCTTTGTACGCTTCACGGGCGCGGTTGCTGTAGACTATCACGGCTCTGTCCGGTCTGCGTCCGGGTTTGCCTCCGGGAGAATAGCGGTCTTCTTTTCGCCTGTGTCTGAATACAGAATAATTGTTGACCATCGAATCGACATTGCCTGAGTTTATGAGGAAACCCAGTCTCGGTCTGCCGCAGCGTTTGAAATCATCTGCGCTTCTCCAGTCCGGCTGCGCCAGAACGGCAACACGGAACCCCAGCCGTTCCAGCCATCTTCCGATTATAGCCGTACCAAAAGAAGGATGGTCTACATATGCGTCTCCTGACACTATGACAAAATCAACATCGTTCCATCCTCTTTTTTTCATTTCATCTTTATTTATCGGTAAGAAACTCATATCTATATCTCAGGAACTTCGAAGGCCGCATATGAAGCAGCGTCATAGGGCACGACGAATTTTTCTTTTACGATAGCTTTCTTCCATTTTTTTATGTTCTTTTCATCTTTTGAGGTCAGATTCTCTGCCTTATCGCTGATATCCATGCCGCCGTTTTTAAGCCCGTACTCGACTATCCCCGCAGTGAATTTTCCTCTTTCATTCTCTTTGATGGCGTCGAAAACGGCATTGTCCACTCTCTTGGTCACCGAACACAGAACATGTTCGCTGTCAAGCGAGGACTGGTCTGTATCGCAGCCGATGACCATGAAATTCTTCTCTCCAGCAGCCTGTATCACGCCCTTGCCGCAGGCGCCTGCAGCATGAAAGACCACGTCGGCGCCTTCGGCTTTGAGTTTCAGTGCCGCAGCCCTGCCGTCTTCGCGGTCGGAGAAATTTCCTGTGTACGCCGCCATGACAGTTGCATCAGGATTGACAGCCTCAACTCCTGCCTCAAATCCGTATCTGAATTTATTTATCACTTTATTGTCCTTGCCGCCCACAAAACCGACAACATCTGTTTTTGTTTCTGATGCCGCCGCGACCCCGGCAAGAAAAGCGCCCTCCTGTTCATCGAACTTGATGCACTTGACATTTTTACGAACTGCTTCTCCGTCGATAAGGACGAAATTGATATCATGATGAGCTGCCGATATCCGCTTTACAGCCGAAGTCTGATCGCTGCCGGCGCATATTATCATCGCAGCTTCATCTATCGCAGCCTGGTTCACATTATCTGCTATTTTGTTCTCCGAATCAGGCTCCAGGCATCTCACCTTTACTTTCATCTTTTCGGCCGCCCTTTCGCAGCCTTCCCAGGCACTGTCATTGAAGGATTTATCTCCCAGCCCCGGAGCATCAGTCACGAGAACAGTAAGAGGCTCTGTCTTTACGACATCATTCCTGCTGCCGCAGCCGGCAGCCGTGATGCAGAGCATGATCATCAATATGGATATGATAATTTTTTTGACATTCATGACAGTCTTCCTCTCCGTCTTTTATTACATTATATTATAACATCATAAGCAGGGCACATGCAATCGCTCCCGGTCATCCTGCGCCTGCAATGCCTGCCGCCGTATGCGCACATTTCATGATCCGTACCGGTTTCAGTACAATTCCTCTCTTCTGTGCTTCAGCAGCGGCAGCTGCTGTCTGACTTCATCGACATAATCCGTATCGATATCAGCATATACTATGGCTTCCTTTTCATCAGCCGCTGCAGTTATCCTGCCCCAGGGGTCTGCAACTGATGAATGTCCGTAGGCCACATATACGCCCTCTTCATCTCTTGCCGGTGAGCAGGCCGCAAAATATACCTGATTGTCGAGGGCCCTTGCCCGTATGGAAAGATCCCAGTGCACAGGACCCGTCGTCATGTTGAAAGCCGCCGGCAGATATATGATCTTCGCGCCTTCCAGAGCCATCTTCCTGGAAAGCTCCGGGAAGCGTATATCGTAGCATATCGCTACACCCATCCTGCCGAACTCGGTATCGAAAACTGTAGCTTTGTCGCCCGCAGTAAGCGTATCCGATTCCATAAATCTGATGCCGCCCTTGACATCTATATCAAAAAGATGTGCCTTTCTGTGTTTTGCTATCGTCTTTCCTTCTCTGTCGAAAACAAAAGCCGTATTGTATATCCTGTCATCTTCTATTTCGGAGATGCTCCCTCCGATGAGATATATACCGTGAGTAGCCGCCAGTCCGCTCATAAATTTCACAATGTCCCCGTCCTGCGGTTCAGCATATTCGCGGAAATAATCATTGGAATAAGGGCAGTCCCACATCTCCGGCAGACATACGACTTCTGCGCCCCCGGACACGGCTGCTGCCACTGTACCGGCGACCTTGTTTTTGCTCTCTTCCTTGTCAAAGGAACCTCTGATCTGGCAAAGCGCTGTTTTGAATTTCATTTGGCTTCCTCCATTATCCTGACAATGTTGAGGACCAGTCTTGCAGTGAGTCCCCATATGACTTTGTCTTCATAAACGTATATCGGCACTTCACCGCGCCCGCTTTTCCATTCATATCGTTCATCCGTCTCCACCTTGCTGTAGGGAAAATCACTTTCGGGTCTTTGTATGACATCTACATAATGCATTTCCGGATCATTTTCAATAAAGAATTTCAGCGGCACCGTAAAGGTTTCCGAGACTTCATCGTGATTGATATCCAGCTTTTTTTCATCGAGTTCGCCTATGAAGCAATACAGTGTCAGACCCGTAGCTCCATGCAGCGTATCTGTCTGATTTATCACCTTTATGCTGCTCCTGGCCAGTCCCAGTTCTTCCATAGTCTCTCTGACGGCGGCATCTTCAGGCGATTCGCCGTTTTCCATCTCTCCGCCCGGAAAGCATATCTCACCCGGCTGAGAATCTAGTTCACTGGACCTTACCTCAAAAAGCAGATGATCCTCGCCGTACTTCCTTATCAGCGGTATGAACACTGAACAATATTTCCGTTTGCCCATAATGCCCGGCTTCCTGTGCGCGAAAACAGTCTCCACATCGCTGCGGTATGGCTCCTCTTCATCGTTGATCTTCGTTCCCTTTCTGTTGAGTGTTATAAAGGAAGCAGATATCAGCAGCACGATGCCGACTATAGTATTCCACAGCAGATTCTCATGAAGGATCATAACTGCAAAGACCGGAGCTATGGCGGGCTTGACAAAGAACGCGATCGATCCGGTGCTGGCATCCGAATATTTGATGGCCAGGAAATATGAAAGATAGCCTACTCCTGTCACGAAGATGCCGATATAGAGAACAAGTACCCAGTGTTCAGCAACTCCCGCTATCACAGGACGGCCCGTAAACAGCATGATGACCAGCAGAACAGCCGATCCCATGATGAAACTCAGGCTGGTCTGTGTAAAAGTTCCGAGCCGGTTTACTGTCTTCTTGCCCATAACGGTATATATTGCAAAAGTGACCGAAGCAGTCAGCATCAAGGCCATTCCCGCCGCCGTATTGCCCGCCTGAATGCCCCAGGGCCTGATCATGAATACTGTGGCGACCAGACCGATGGCAAAGGCCGCAGCCTTAGTTCTATTCATACGTTCACCGGCAAAGAAGTGTGCGATCACCATTGTGAACAGCGGGTTGAGACATATCAGAGACGATGCAGTCGCGGCATTGCATCTGACAACGCCGAGCTGGAAGCAGAGCATGCTCACAGGTATTCCCATTATGCCCACAAGGAGCAGCCATACCAGATCGCGGGCGCTTAACCTGACCTCCTTATGTTTTTTTTCTGCAAGTCCGAAGGGCAGCAGCAATACTCCGCCGATCATAAAACGCAAAAAGGTCAGCTGCAGCGAATCCATTCCGCTGCCGGCGACTTTAAGGGCCACTTCCATCGTACCAAAAAGAAAAGCTGTCAGGCATATATATATGATCACTTTTTTCATTTAAATCTTGTTTTGTCTCCCTGCATATGCATTATTCATGTCCATTAATAAAAAGGCAGTGCCTGGCACCGCCTTTCGTGTCTGTTGAGTATGTGTATCAGTTCAATATCTCGCAATTACTGAAGTCGACACCTATCATTTCCTCTTTTTCAGCACTCAGGCTGACTGTGAACTCTATGTCGAACATGTCTGATATCTTCTTCAGTCTGTTTATGAATACCGGCAGATTTCCCAGCGATACATCCGCATGCTTGAGGATACCGTCTATATACATCTTCTCGATATCATGATTAGCGCTGATCATGCCGTATATGAACCCGATATATTCGTCACTGTTGGTTATGTGAGGGAAATCTTCCATACATACGATCCTTATGTCATGATTCAGGTCATACATCAGCCTGTGATTTTTGTTGATGAATATGACGCTGCCATCGCTGGTCCCTACCGAATCATTAGCAAGTTCGATCATTTTTTTGGTTTTGCCGCTTCCCTTGTGGCCAACTAGTAATTTCACCATATATCCTGTCCTCCTGTATAATATTGACTTTATTATACACTAACAAAAGCCGGTTAACAACCGTAATAAGTTGACTGCTGATGTTTTTTTCAGTGCTGCCGCCGGTCGCTGCCTGCAGCGCCCGTATCTGATCCGTCAGCCGAAGAACGGCGATCCGTTCAGCTTTTCTGCAAAATCCGCCATAGCTTCAGATATCTTAAGCTGCTGCGGACATACCTCCTCGCAGCTCCTGCAGCCGATGCATGCCGAAGGACGTTTTCCTTCAGGCATGGCTGCTACTGCCATCGGAGCTATGAAGCCGCCGCCATTAGTAAAACAGAATTCATTGTAAAGAGACAGCAGTCCGGCTATGTCCAGTTCCTGAGGACAATGCGAAGCGCAGTAATGACAGGACGTACACGGCAGTGTCTCTTTTTCCAGCATTCCTTCAGCCATTTTCAGCAGGGCTGCCGTTTCATGTTCGTCAAGCGGTCTGTTTTTTTCAAACACGGCAATGTTTTCTTTCAGCTGTTCAAAGTTCGATGCGCCGGTCAGCGTCATTGTCACGCCCGGTACTGTCTGAAGAAAGCGGAAAGCCCATGCGGCTGCGCTTTCATCCGGCCTCATTTTATGCAGCTGCGCAGTTTCATCATCTGTCAATGCCGCCAGACGCCCTCCGCGCAGAGGCTCCATTACCCATATCGGCATACCGATGCCGTTAAGCAGTTCTGCCTTGGCCTTCGCATCCTGGAATTTCCAGTCGAGATAATTCAGCTGCAGCTGACAGAACTCCATAATGTCTCCGTATCCGTCCAGAAACTGTTTCATGACATCCATGCTGCCGTGCACGGAGAAACCCAGATGCTTTATGCGGCCCGCTTCTTTTTCTTTTATCAGATATGCCTTGATGCCGTTTTTCTCATCGAGGTAAGGACCGATATTTTTTTCATATACATTATGGCAGAGATAGAAATCAAAATAGTCGACACCGCATTTTTTCAGCTGTTCCTCGAATATCTTTTCTATCTTGTCCATATACTGGAGATCATAACCCGGAAATTTCGTAGCCAGATAAAAACTGTCACGCGGGTACCTGCCCAGTATCCTTCCGACTATTTCTTCTGATTTGTACGCATGATATCCATATGCCGTGTCAAAATAATTGATACCGTGTTCGAGTGCATATGCGATCATCTCAGATGTCTGCTCTTCATCGACCGGCAGTTCTCCGTCGCCCTTGACCGGCAGACGCATCGTGCCCATGCCCAGTGCAGACAGTTTTATCTCTTTGAAATCATTATACAGCATATTTTGCTCCTTCCTTTCCTGTGTCATCACCCTATCATCTGGAGCTGACTCCAAGTCAAGTCCTTTCTTATTCAATTTACTTCTTCTTTTAGACGCAGCTGGCCGCAGGCGGCATCTATATCCGTACCCACAGATCTGCGCACCGTTGCCGGTATCCCTGCATCTTCAAGATATGCAGCTATCTGTTCGGCTCTTATCCTCGCCGTTCCCTTCATTCCCGCTTCAATGACCGGATTCACCGGTATCAGATTGACATGACACAGCATGCCTCTGATCCTGCCGATCAGCTCTTCGATGCACTGACGGCTGTCATTGAAGCCGTCTATCAGGGCATATTCAAAAGTTATCCTTCTGCCTGTCGTCTCGGTGTATTTTCTGCATGCCGCCATCAGTTCATCCATATGATAAGTCCTGCTTACCGGCATTATCTGACTGCGCAGTTCATCATTGGGCGCATGAAGCGATACCGCCAGATTCACCTGATGGTGATCTGCGGCGAAACGTTCGAAGACGGGTATCAGCCCGCAGGTGGATACCGTTATGTTCCTCGCTCCTATGCCCAGTCCTTCTCTGCAGTTTATTATCCTGATGGACCTGCTGACCTCATCATAATTATCGAAAGGCTCTCCTGTCCCCATGATCACGACATGGCCGATGCGCTCTCCTGTGAATCTCTGCGCACATACTGCCTGATCTGTCATCTCTCCGGCAGTAAGGTTTCTCTTCAATCCATTGATGCCGGAAGCGCAGAAGCTGCATCCCATACGGCATCCGGCCTGTGAGGATATGCAGAGTGAATTGCCGTAGCTGTATTTCATCACCACGGACTCTACCGCTTCTCCGTCTTCTAGTCCGAACAGGAATTTTGTCGTGCCGTCTTTCTTTGACTGCTGGACTCTGACGATATGCAGAGTTCCGGTCACCGCCGTCCTGCTCAGTTCTTCACGAAGGTTTTTTGAGATATCAGTCATCTCTGCGAATTCGGTGACGCCGCTGTATAACCAGCGAAAGACCTGTTTTGCGTGAAAGGGTTTCTGGCCCTTGGACGCAAACAGGTCTGTCATCTCTTCGATAGTCATATTTTTTAGATCGATCATAATGATCCCCCGCTGCATTTACTGTACGGCAGTATTCTACCGCAGAAAATGAACTCCTTTTTTCTTTTTTTTCTGCGGCTTTTTTTCTCCCGGCAGATCGCCTCTGTCTCCTACATAATCGAGACCGCAGATAAACTTTTCCAGGGTCATCCCTTCAGTTTCGGGATCCCCCTCCAGCATGCCCGGATAATATTTTTTTACATAGCTTTTCACGATTGCTTCTGCCACCCGGCCGACTCCGCCCCTGTCGTCTCTCTCATCGCCGAATTCTTCTCCAAGTTCGAATCCGTACGCATGCAGAATATTGATAAGATCTTCGAGATCAATGCCCTGCCGTATCGCGACCGACATCACATCTCTGCCGAGAACGCCGAAAGCATCGACTGCGTGCGCGTGCTCCGCTATATCAATGATCGATATCCTGTCAAGTATTTCCTGTGTTACTGCCATTTCATATTCCTTCCTGGCGCGGCGCATATGCGCTGAATCCATTTACATGCTGCCCTGACTATTATTTTCTGATCCTTTCGACCCCAATAGATGCATCATGACCGTTGATCTTGTAGCTTTCTCCCTCACCTGATTCAATGGACAGTGCCAGCGTCTCCTTCATGATGTATTCTTTATGTTTCTGCACCGCTGCCTCGACATCCTCATCAGTCCTGAGGAATATCCTGATGTTGTCCATCATCTCATAATCGTTCTGCTTGCGCATCTGCTGGACCTTGGATACTATTTCTCTCGCCAGGCCTTCATCGATCAGCTCCTGATCCATAGCCGTATCCAATATAGTGAATATATTGTTTTCCATGGCTACCGCAAAGCCTTCCTTTGCGTTTATCCTCACATCCACCATCTCGCGTGTGATATCAGTGATCTCTCCGTCCAGTTCCAAAGCCGCCTTGCCGTTTTTTTCTATCTCGGAAGCAAATTCCCCCGGATCCGCCTTGGCCAGTGCCGCGCCGAACGCTTTGATCTTCCTGCCCAGTATCGGTCCCGCCACTTTGAAATCCGGCTTCAGAGAATAGTCCATGTATTCATCGAGATTCCCTGCAAAAACAACCTTTTTTACATTGAGCTCTTCCATGATCAGCGGCGACATATCTTCGATCAGTTCCTTATATTTGCCATCCACCATGACTTCAGACAAAGGCTGTCTGACTTTTATCTTTTCCTTTTCTCTGACTCCGCGGCCCAATGCTGCGATATCCCTTACCAGATCCATTCTCTCTTCTGTATTTTTTTCCACAAGAGAATCATCTGCCTTGGGGAAATCAGCAAGATGGACTGAATACTCGCCTGTCAGATTGCGGTACATCTCGTCGGAAATGAACGGTGCAAACGGTGCCATCAGTCTGGCGACACCCGTCAGCACTTCCCAGGTCGTCCTGTATACGCTCTTCTTGTCTTCATCCATTTCGACCGCCCAGAAACGTCTCCTTGCCCTTCGGATATACCAGTTGGATAGATCCTCGGTGACAAAAAACTGTATCTTCCTGACAGCCTTCATATGATCATAATGATCCATTTCATATGTCACACTGCTGATAAGGTTATTGTATTTGCTTATTATCCACCTGTCCAATTCCGGACGCCTGCCGTATTCCACATCCATTTCAGACGGATCTATTTCATCCTGATTTGCATAAAGCACAAAGAAATTGTACACGTTCTTCAATGTTCCGAAGAATTTGCTGACGATCTCCCTGAGTCCGTCCTCATCGAATTTGGTCGGCGACCAGGCAGGAGATACATGCAGCAGATACCATCTCGTGGCGTCTGCACCGTACTTGTCGAACAGCTCGAACGGATCTACAGTATTGCCCACATGCTTGCTCATCTTCTTTCCTTCTTTGTCAAGGATAAGATCATTGACAAGCACGTTTTTGTACGGCGCCGTGCCTTTGATAAAAGTAGATATGGCCATCAGCGAATAGAACCATCCTCTGGTCTGATCTATGCCCTCGCAGATAAAATCTGCCGGGAAGAATTCTTTATCAAAAGTTTCACTGTTTTCAAACGGATAATGTCTCTGTGCAAACGGCATCGCCCCGCTGTCGAACCAGCAGTCCATTACCTCGGGTATCCTCGTCATGCTGCCTCCGCACTCAGGACAGGTAAGATGTACATCATCTACATACGGTCTGTGAAGTTCGATATCCTCTGTGATGTCCTCCTGAGCCTTTTCTGCCAGTTCTGCCCTGCTGCCTATACATTCGATATGACCGCAGCTGCACCTCCAGATCGGTATCGGAGTGCCCCAGTATCTGTTCCTGGAAATAGCCCAGTCCTTGACTTCCTCCAGCCAGTTGCCGAATCTCTTCTCACCGACAAAATCCGGGAACCAGTTGACGGCATTGTTGTTCGCCACCAGCTGATCCTTAAGTTTGCTCATCTCTATATACCAGCTCGGTTTAGCATAATACACGAGCGGCGTTCCGCATCTCCAGCAGTGCGGATAATTATGCATCATCTTTTCTTTTTTGAAGACCTTTCCTTCACCTGCAAGGTATTTCAGTATCTGGACATCCAGACCTTCCTCCATGACGAAATGGCCCTTCCAGGGCGTATCAGTAAATTTCCCCTGTTCATCCACCGGGTTCACCACCGGCAGTCCGTATCTTCTGCCCGTCTGATAGTCGTCTTCGCCGAATGCAGGAGCAGTATGGACTATTCCAGTACCGTCTTCGATCGTTACATAATCTGCACAGGTGACATAGAATGCTTTTTTATCCGGTTTGACGAAAGGCATCAGCTGCTCATACTCGATATTCTCCAGATCTTTTCCCTTCATCTCAGAGAGCACTTCATATCTGCCGGTTCCGAATACTCTGTCAGCGAGGACCTTTGCAGCATAAAACACCTTGCCTTCTTCATCGCCTTCTGTCATTCTGACTTTTACATAATCGATGTCGGCTCCTACTGTAAGCGAAACATTCGACGGCAGCGTCCATGCCGTAGTCGTCCATGCCAGAAAATATTCATCCGCATCTTTTCTTTTGAATTCGGCTGTTATCGTCAGGACCTGAACTTCCTTATATCCCTGTGCCACTTCGTGGCTGGCCAGTCCCGTCCCGCATCTGGGACAATACGGAAGTATTTTATGTCCTTCATATATGAGACCTTTATCGAAAAATTCCTTGAGGATCCACCACCCTGTTTCGATGTAGTTATTGTCGAGGGTTATATACGGATCATCCATATCCGCCATATAACCCATACGTTCCGACATCTTTCTCCAGAGGCTTTCATATGTAAAAACAGATTCTCTGCATTTTTCGTTGAATTCTTTGATGCCGTACTTCTCTATATCCTGCTTTCCATTCATATGCAGCTGTTTTTCGACCTCGATCTCTACAGGAAGTCCGTGTGTATCCCAGCCCGCTTTTCTTGTTACCCTGTAGCCCTGCATCGTCTTGTAGCGGCAGACAGAATCCTTGAGTGTCCTGGCTATCACATGATGTATACCCGGTTTGCCGTTTGCCGTAGGGGGGCCTTCATAAAATATGAAGTTCTCTCCGTCTTCTCTGATGCTTACGCACTGCCTGAGCAGGTCGTCTTTTTCCCACTGCTCAGCCTGCTCCGTCTGCAGCTCTGCTATCGGTCTTTCTGATAAGTTCTTGAACATCTTCTTTTCCTTTTCTTTACTATTAAAATACCCTGACTCGATTTCTCGGATCAGGGACGATCTTGTAACCGCGGTACCACCCTGGTTTGCAACTCACCGCACTGCGGTTTTATTGCCACTTGATTGTGATCGAGACTCGGGGTTGATGAGGTCCGTCATCGTCTCTCGGTATTGAATTTACTGTTGTTGTGTGTATAAACAATGTACTTTGTAATTATATGGCCATATGATTACAAAGTCAAGAAAAAGCCGGCCCGCGGCCGGCTTTTGATCTTATTGTCATTTGTCTGTTTTTGGTCGTTTATCTGTTATTCGATCATTCGTCTGACCTTCAGTCATTTAACTGGTCTTTAGAAATTCTCGGGCTTGACCTGAAAATATGCCAGGGGGTGTTTGCATACCGGGCATACTTTGGGAGCACTCTTGGCTGTGAACTGATGTCCGCAGTTTGAACACTGCCAGAGAACTTCCTCGTCCTTCTTGAAGACTTTGTCATTTTTGATATTGTCAGCCAGCTTTCTGTATCTCGCTTCATGTTCCTTTTCTATGGCTGCGACACCTCTCATCTGAGCAGCTATTTCCGGGAATCCCTCTTCATCGGCTGTGTCGGCCATTTCCTTGTACATCTCTGTCCACTCGTAGTTTTCTCCGGCAGCTGCATCGAGAAGATTCTCTTCTGTTTCGCCTATGCCGTGTGCCAGTTTGAACCAGAGCTCGGCATGTTCTTTTTCATTCCCGGCCGTCTCTTCAAATATTTTCTGTATCTGAACAAATCCGTCTTTTTTTGCTTTTGAAGCATAATATGTGTATTTGTTCCTTGCCTGTGACTCGCCGGCAAATGCCGCCATAAGATTATCGAATGTCTTGGTTCCTTTCAGATCTTTCATTTTACTTCCTCCTTATTATTACTCCTGTTTTTCATTGTTTTCAGTCTATTATTTTGATCCGCCCTCCAAGAGACGAGATCTTTTCAACGAATCGTTCATATCCTCTCTCGATATGGTATATCTCCGAAACTGTCGTTTCCCCCTCCGCGACCAGTCCTGCCAGAACGACCGCAGCTCCTGCCCTCAGATCTGTAGCCTGCACAGGTGCTCCGTGCAGCGTCTTGCCGCCGTCGATTATGGCGCAGCGGTCTTTGATCTTGATGCTGGCGCCCATCCTGTTGAGCTCTTTTACATGCATGTACCTGTTTTCAAATACCGTTTCTATCACAATACTGGAGCCTCTGGCCGTCGTCAGCAGTGCCATGAACTGCGACTGCATGTCAGTCGGGAATCCCGGGTACGGCAGTGTCTTTATATCTGTTGATACCAACTCTGCACCTTCGGCATCCACTATCATTCCGTCATCGGCAAGCGTTACTGTCGCTCCGCATTCCCTGAGTTTTGCAATGACCGGTTTTACATGATCAGGCACGACATTTTTAAGCAGTATGGCGCCTCTGGTTATTGCCGCTGCCACCATGAACGTACCAGCCTCTATCCTGTCCGGGATGACCGTGTGCTTTGCCCCGTGAAGATATCCGACACCTTCTATTTTTACCGTATCTGTACCTGCGCCCTTTATCCTTGCGCCCATTTTGTTGAGGAAGTTGGCCATGTCCACTATCTCAGGTTCCTGTGCCGCGTTTTCCAGCACCGTAGTACCTTTCGCCAGCGTCGCTGCCATGATGATATTTTCAGTCGCGCCTACGCTGGGAAAATCCAGATATATATCAGCACCGACCAGTTCATCTGCGCTGGCATCCACTATTCCTTCCGGGCTTACCTCTATCTTTGCGCCCAGTGCTCTCAGTCCCTTGAAATGGAGTTCGACAGGCCTGTCGCCGATGGCACAGCCTCCCGGCAGAGGTATCTTTGCCGCCCCGTCACGGGCCAGCAGAGGGCCCATCACAAGGATCGAAGCCCGCATCTTCGTCACAAGATCGAACGAAGCCTCATGGCATTTTATATTTTCCGCTCTTATTTCTGCAAGATTTCTGCTGATGTCATATTTTACTTCCGCTCCCAGGCTTTCTATCAGCCTGCACATTATTTCCACATCCTTGAGTGCCGGGGTATCCTGTATGATACAGGTCTCTTCGGACAGCAACGCCGCCGCCATTATCGGCAGCACTGCATTCTTGGAACCGCTTATTTCTATTTCACCCTTCAGGGGTTCGCTCTTTTTAACCAGATATTTTGCCAATTTTTTCCTCCGTTTTGTTGTATTTTATCATTATATACTATCAGGTCATTTTTCTCAACCATATGGGGCAGTTCAAAACGGCACATTTTTATAACAGAAAAGTACAGCCGCACCGGTATCAGCAGTCGCGTCCACCCTTTTAAAGGGTGGCTCGCTCAGAGGCTATAAGCCTCTATTACTAGCCAGCGTCTCAAGGCGCTGGCTTGAACTTTGTTCAAGCCACATTGCTTTTGTCACTTCGGCATCA
>Ga0268263_1001047_pt1 | contig 29040 bp, 24 predicted proteins | sample Biomet5_FD_190358 | JGI IMG/M metagenome (GOLD analysis project Ga0268263, IMG submission 190358) | Microbial communities from bioreactor (seeded with sewage sludge) at LBNL, California, USA - Biofuel metagenome 5 (SPAdes) (version 4) | ecosystem: Engineered > Bioreactor > Anaerobic >... | reverse complement strand
GACCGTGCTACCGATGTATGGGTAGCTCGGCGACGGATGGGTAGCGGGGTGGATTGGACGGGTAGCGCGGCGGAAGGACGGGTAGCGCGGCAGGGGATTGGGGCGCCGGGAGGGCGCTGGCAGAGCGCCGACGGCGGTCGGTGGACGAACAAGCTTGGCGGATGCGGGAGAATCATCGACATGGCTCGACGGACTCCGGTGCTCAAAGTCACCGCATTGAAGAAGGCCTTCGGGCCGGTGGTGATCATCGATGGCTTCAACCTCGACGTGGCAGCCGGCGAGGCGGTGGCTCTGACCGGGCGCAACGGTGCCGGCAAGTCGACAGTGCTGCGCTGCCTGGTCGGTGCCGATCGTCCCGATTCCGGCACGATCCAGGTCGAAGGCCTGGCGGTCAGCGAGACCAACCCGCAGATCCGCCGCGATGTTGCCGCGGTGATCGATGATCTGGACTTCTTCCCCGATCTGAGCGTTGTCGAGCACCTGGACCTGCTGGCCCGGGCGCACGGGGTCCCCGATCCCGATCATGCGGTGGACGAGATTCTGCACGAGGTGCAACTGGTGGCTCAGTCCGGCCAGCTCCCGCCGACCCTCTCCTCGGGCGAGCGGCGCCGTCTGGCCTTGGCCACCGCGTTCGTTCGACCTCGCAAGCTGCTGATTCTGGACGAGCCCGAACAGCGCCTGGACGTCGAAGGTGTCGCCTGGCTGGCCGAGCGGCTGGTCGCTGAGCGGAACCGCGGCCTGGCGATCGTGATGGCCAGCCACGAGCCCGAACTTGTCGAGAAGGTGGCCACTCGGGTGATCCGGCTCGGTGACCGGGCCCAGGTCGAGGCTGAGGCCTGAGGTGGCCAAGAAGACACGCAAGCCCGCCGGAGGCCAGCCGCCCGCCGCGGCGGCGATCGCTCCGGCCGTCCCGCCGGTCGCGGCGCCACGGGAGTTCTTCTTCCTCCCCGACGCCGAGCCGGAGCCGGTCGAGGCCGAGGAACTCCATGAACTGATGAAGCTGTGGCGGCACGGCCGAGCCACCCGCTCGCTGGGTCAGGCCATCTCCGACGGTTACGTCACGGTGTTCACGATCTTGATGCTCGGCGCCATGATCATCTCTGCGGTGCTCAGCGCCCAGCAGGGCATGGCCGACTGCACCACCGGCACCTGCGCCAGCAGTCGACTGCTGCTGCCGACCGCGGTGCTGCTGGGCTGCTGGGCGATCACTCTCGGCCTGGCTCGGCTGTTCGGGCCGGTGCTGGTCTCGGCCGCCGAGGGCTCCTGGCTGCTGGACGCGCCGGTGGACCGGCGCCGCCTGCTCAGCCGGCGGCTGGTGGTTCCCCTGGTCAGCGCCTTCGTGCTCCCGGGGCTGGCTACCGGGCTGGTCGCCGGGCTGACCGGCATGGACTGGCCGGCCGTGGGGATCTGGACGCTGGCTGCCGCCGCTGGCAGTTCGGCGTTGGTGGCGCTGGCCGCCGCACAGCAGGCGGGGGAGCGCACCTGGCTGACGACGCTGCTGAAGAACCTGGCCGGTGCCGCGGCGCTGGCCGTGATCGGCCTGGTGGTGGCCGTGGCCGCCGACAAGGTGCCGGCCATCGCGCTGTCCGGGATTGATGCGGCTCGCTGGGTCTTCCTCGGGGTGGCAGTGGCCGCGCTGGCTTCAGGCAGTTTCTGGTTGGTGCTGGCCGTTCGACGGCTGGATCAGTTGCGTCGGGCCCGGCTCGCCTCTGGCGGAGCCTTGGTCAGCGGCATGCAAGGGGCCATGTTCGCCCTCGACTTCGGCCTGATCCGTGACATCCTCGTCGAGCGCCGAGCCGCTGCGATCGGGCACGTCCGTCCGACCCGGGGACGCGGCCTCGGCCTGTCCGCGCTGGTCTGGCGCGATGTCGAGCGGCTGCGCCGCAACCCGAAGATGTTCATCGGGCTGGCGGTGAGCCTGTTCGTCCCGTACGCGGTGGACGCGTTGCGCCTCAGCCAGCTCAACCCGCTGATCTCCGGCTTGGCCCTGGTGGCCGCACTGGTCCCGTTCCTGGGCGGCCTGCGGGTGCTCAGCCGCACCGGCGGCCTGGCTCGAGGCCTCCCGTTCAAGACCTCCTCGCTGCGGACGGCATCGATGGCGGTGCCGGCCGGCGTGGCCCTGCTCTGGGCGCTGGCCGCCGTCCCGGCGTTTGTCGGCGTTGCCGGCAGCGGAGCCGATCGGAGCCTCTCGGACGCCGTGATCGCCGCCCTGGTCACCGGCGCGGCCGGCCTGCTCGGCGGCGTCCGCTGGGTGACCGCCAAGAAGGTCGATTTCGGGGCGCCGATGGTGGCTACCCAGAATGGGGCAGTGCCGCCAGCGCTGATCTTCAACCTCCTGCGCGGCATCGACATGGTGGCTCTGATCTGCGCGCCGCTGATTCTGGGGTGGTCGGCCTACCTCTCGGCCGTGCTGATCGTGGTGGCCTTTGTCGGACTGCGCGGCTCGTTCAATGCCGAGGATCTGCGCGCCGAGGCGGCGGCGGCGCAACGCGATCTCGATTCGGCCAAGGCCGAGCGCACCAAGACCAAGATTCCCCCGCCGCGGCGCTGACTGCGATGGACGGCCGGGCGGCGCCGGCCCGCTTCGGATCCGGGCTAGGTTTGGGCGCATGACGAAGTTGCGGCAGGTTCGCTGGGGCCGGATTGGCATGTTCCTCGCGATCACCATCGGATGGTCGGTACTCGTAGCCGGAGGGCTGTTCGTGATCGGCCAGCGGTCTCTGGGCGATTCGACGGCTCCGTGGTGGATCCCGGTTCTGCTGAGCATCGTCTTCCTGCCGGCCCCGCTGGCGGCCGCGCGAATCCTGGAGCGTAGGGACGGCCAGGCCGACCGGCTGCGGGCCGAGTTCAGTACTGGCTGGTGGCGGCATTGGTTGTCGCTGGTTCTGGTCACGGCGGTGGGCCTGATCGTCTTGGTGCTGGCCTTGGTCGGCGCCACCTGGCTGGCCGGCAACCTGATGGATCGCCCGGACGCCGGGAGGATCCTGTTCACTCAGCCCGATCTGGTGGCCAGCATTCTGACCCATCGTCCGTCCACCGATGCGGCCGGTGTAGCCGCACTGGCCGCAGCCACTCCTGGGCTGTGGGCTTTCTTGGCCATCGCGGTTGCGGCGACCGTGCTGGCGGCGGCCACTGTGAACGGCCTGTTCGCCTTCGGTGCCGAGTATGGCTGGCGTGGCTGGCTGGCCGACGAGCTCAGCCCGCTGGGCAGTTTCTGGGCCAATGTGGTGATCGGGGTCCTGGCCGGGATCTGGTATGCACCGCTGGTGTATCTGGGGCACGGCTATCCCGGGTACGCCGTTCTCGGGATCGGCTTCATGGTGGTCTGGAACGTCCCGGTCTCATTCCTGCTGTGGCGGTTGCGTCAGTGGCAGGGCAGCCTGTTGGCCCCGGCGATGTTCCACGGCGCACTCAACGGCCTGGTCGGGTTCTTCTGGGTGGTGATTGCCGGCGGGCATCCGCTGCTGGCCGGCCCCATGGGCCTGGTCGGGATCGGGGTGATCGCCATGTGCACCGCCGTCTTCTGGCTGGCCACAGCGCCGTCGGTGCGGGCAGCGAAGGCGTCTGCGGAGCTTGTGGCCTAGGCTCAGCGCCTCCAGTCGCCCAGGGCCCCTTCCAGGGCGCCCAGGGCCGCGTCCATCAGCGAGTGGCGGTGCTGGTCCGGGCAGCCCTGCGCGACCCAACGCAGGCAGGCCTGGTCCAGGAAGCCGAAGTAGCCCCACAGTGCGTACTCGTGGCGGACGGTGTCCGGTGGCAGCAGGTCGGCCAAGCTGTGGACGTAGTCGGCCCGGGCTGCCTGGCGGACGGCAACGGCTTCGGTGGGCTCGCCGGCCCCGGCCAGCGGTGCCGCCCACGCGGCCGGATGGCTGGCGATGTGGTCCAGGTAGACCCCGAGCGAGGCGCGAACCCGATCCCGGGCGGGGACGCCGGGGGCGAGCGCGGCGTCGGCAGTCGCCTGCGCCGCCCGCAACTGCGCGATCGAGGCCGCCACGACTTCGGCGAAGAGTTTGGCCTTGCTGTCGAAGTAGTGGAACACGAGGGCCGGGGACGACTGTGCCTCCTCGGCGATCTGGGCCACCGAGATCTCGGCGTAGGGGGCGGCGGCGTAGCAGCGCCCGGCTGCCTCGAGGATCGCCTCGCGGCGCTGCTGGGTGTCCAGGCGCTGCCGGGGGCGGCGGTCGGTTCGTGGGCTCACCTTGCCCAGCATAGTCTTTATTGAGCTACACTCAGTAACGTTATTGATTCCGTGTTAGTAGGAGGGCCGATGAGCCTGGACGATGCGATCTGGTGGCACGTCTACCCGTTGGGGGCGGTCGGTGCGCCGATCCACGATGCCGGCCGGGATGCGCCGGTGAACCGGTTGGCCCGACTGGAGGAGTGGCTGGACTACGCCGTCGAACTGGGCTGCTCGGGGCTACTGCTCGGCCCGGTGTTCGCCTCGACCAGTCACGGCTACGACACCGTCGACCACTTCCGGATCGATCCCCGGCTCGGCGACGACGCGGCCTTCGATCACCTCATCACCCAGGCGCGAAAGCGCGGGCTGCGCGTCCTGCTCGACGGCGTGTTCAACCATGTGGGAGTGGCTCATCCGCTGGTCGCCGCAGCGCTCGCGGACGGTCACGGCCTGGTCCGGCTCGAGCAGGTGGACGGCCGGCTGCAGCCGATGCCCTGGGAAGGTCATGGCGATCTGGTGCTGCTCGACCACAGCCGGCCGGAGGTGGCTGACCTGGTCACCGAGGTGATGCTGCACTGGTTGCGCCGCGGAATCGCCGGCTGGCGGCTCGATGTGGCCTATGCGGTGCCGTCCACGTTCTGGCGAGAAGTGATCGATCGGGTCCGGGCCGAGTTCGGCGAGGCGGTCTTCCTGGGCGAGGTGATTCACGGCGACTACGTCCGGCTCGCCGCCGAGGGGCACCTCGACACGGTCACTCAATACGAACTGTGGAAGGCGATCTGGAGCTCGCTGGCTGACCGCAACCTGTGGGAGCTGGACTGGGCACTGGCCCGGCACGCCGAGTTCTGCGCGGCTTTCCTGCCGAACACCTTCATCGGCAACCACGATGTCGATCGGATCGCCAGCACGCTTGGCCCGGACGGTGCCGCGCTGGCTGCGGCGATCCTGTTCACCCTTCCCGGGATGCCCAGCATCTATTACGGCGATGAACAGGGCTTCACCGGCGCTAAGGGCAGCGGGCTCCACGCCGACGACCCGCTGCGTCCACCGCTCCCGGACGGCCCCGACGAGCTGGCACCTGATGGCTGGTGGCTGTACCGGCTCTACCAGCAGCTGATCGGGCTGCGCCGCCGCCACCCGTGGCTGGCCACCGGCCAGGTCAGTGTTCTAGCCAAGGACAACGACTGGATCGAGTACCGGGTCACCGGATCAGGGCAGCAGCTGGACGTCCGGATCGGCCTGGAGCCGCGGGGCGCGTTCAGGGTTCGAGTGGAGGGGGGAGAGTCGCTCAGCTGGCCGCGGGACTGATCCCCAGCACCTGGTGCATCGGCAGCAGCTTGGCCACGGTTTCGGCCCACTCTTCGCCCGGGTCGGACTCGGCGACGATCCCGCAGCCGGCGAAGATCCGGATCGACTCGGGGTGTTCGGGGTCGATCTGGCCGCAACGCAGTGCGATCGCGAATTCCCCGTCACCATGGGCGTCCAGCCAGCCCACCGGGCCGGAGTATCGGCCACGGTCGAGCTGCTCGACCCGGGCGATCAGTTCGGCAGCCGCCGCCGTCGGCGTTCCGCACACTGCGGCCGTCGGGTGCAGCTCACCGGCCAGCTGCAGTGCGCTCACTCCGGGGCGGACTACGGCGGTCACGTCCGAGGCCAGATGCATGACATTGGGCAGTTCCAGCACGTAGGGCGCGTCCGGCACGTTCATTCCCGAAGTGAACGGAGCCAGTGCTTCGGCCACCGAGGCCACGGCCAACTCGTGCTCGACCAGGTTCTTGCCGGAGCGAGCAAGAGAGCGGGCCAGCTTCAAGTCGAGTTCTTCTGCACCGTTGCGCCGGATCGTCCCGGCCAGCACCCGGGAGGTGACCAGGCCGCCTTCACGGCGCAGCAACATCTCCGGCGAGGCGCCGATCAGGCCGGAGACCGAGAAGGTCCAGCAGTCGCGGTACTCCTGGCTCAGCCGGGTGACCAACCAGCGCGGATCCAGAGGCTGCTGTGCGGTGTGCACTTCGGCGCGGGCCAGCACGACCTTGCTCAACTCGCCTGCCCCGATCCGGGCCACCGCCGCCCGGACGATCCCGCGCCACTCGGCTTCGTCCAGCCCTCCGGCGTCGCGACGCAACCCGGCCGGTGCCGTCGGCGCGCCAAGGCGTGGTGGGAGCTCAGGATCGGTTCCCGACTCCGAGACCAGAGTCAGCCAGCTGCGTCCACGGCGTCGGCCGAGAATCAGCCGAGGCACAATCAGCGAACCCTCGCAGCGGCTGTGGTCGGCGGAGAATGGGAAAGAGCCGAAGGCCAGCGGGCCGGTACCGCTGCCCTCGAGCAGCTCACTGTCGTGCTCGAGGGCAGCGCACAGCCGGGTCCACCAGGCGTCGGCCTCGGCGAAGCTGCCGCCGCTGAACCGGGCCACCTCACCGAACCCGATCATGCCCTCGCCACGGCGCAGCCAGGCGACCGCATCCTGCGCGGGGAGGTAGCTGGTCAACTCGCCGGGATCGGCAATCTCGATGGTTCGCGCCTGCAGTCTGCCCAGCGGCTCGTGATGACGCACCCGGCAAGGGTAGTCCCTGCCCGACGGCGGGGCACATCGGCCCCAAATGGCCTCGCCGAGCCGGATTGCCTACACTGACCGGTACCGAGCCAGACACTGCAGGGAGCGCCAATGCCAGAGCCCGAGGCGGCAACGCCAACCGCTGGCTCAACTGCAATCAGTGCCGAAGCGATCGTGGTCGGTGCCGGACCGGGAGGGTCCTCCGCCGCCGCCTACCTCGCCGACCGTGGGGTCGACGTGGTGTTGCTGGAGAAATCGGCGTTCCCCCGCGAGAAGGTCTGCGGTGACGGTCTGACCCCGCGTGCGGTCAAGCAGCTGATCAAACTCGGCATCGACACCTCCGTTGAGGCCGGGTGGATGCGCAACCGCGGCCTGCGGATCTACGGCGGGCGCACCGAACCGTTCGAGCTGAACTGGCCGGAGCTCGCCGAGTTCCCGCCGTATGGCTTGGTGAAGCCCCGCTCCGAGTTCGACAAACTGCTTGCCGACCGGGCCGTGGCCGCCGGTGCCCGGCTGTTCGAGAACACCAATGTCACTGAGCCGATCATCGATCAGCTCAGTGATCGGATCGTCGGCGTGGAGGCCAAGGACGGACGTCGCTTCACTGCCCCGATCGTGATCGCCGCCGACGGCAACTCCTCGCGGCTGGCCGTGTCCATGGGACTGAACAAGCGTGCTGACCGTCCGATGGGCGTGGCCGTGCGGGCCTACTTCACCTCCCCTCGCAGCAACGACGACTACATGGAGTCGTGGCTGGAGTTGTGGGACGGCAAGCCAGGGGCGTCCAATCTGCTGCCCGGCTACGGCTGGGTCTTCGGAATGGGTGATGGCACCGTGAACGTCGGCCTGGGCACCGTCGCCTCCAAGGCGGACAAGGCTGGGCAGAATTACCGCGAGATGTTCTCCCGCTGGGTTGCGGCCACTCCCGAGGAGTGGGGCTTCCGGCCGGAGAACCAGCGCGGCCCGATCCTGGGGGCCGCCCTGCCGATGTCGTTCAATCGGCAGCCGGCCTACCACCGCGGCCTGCTCCTGGTGGGCGACGCCGGCGGCATGGTCTCGCCGTTCAACGGCGAAGGCATTTCCTACGCCATGGAGGCTGCCGAGATGGCGGCCGACGCGATCGCCGACGCCAAGTTCCGCGGTTTCGGCTCGGCGAGTGCCGAGGCGGCGCTGCGCGGCTACCCGACGCGCCTGAAGTCGGAATGGGGCGGGTACTTCCGGCTGGGTCAGGTTTTTGTTTCCCTGATCGAGCACCCGCAGGTGATGCACCTGTGCACCCGGTATGGTCTGCCCCGGCCCACGTTGATGCGATTCACGATGAAACTGCTCGCTCATCTGTACGACACCAGGGACGGTGACTGGATGGACAAGGTGATCACTGGTCTGGCAAAGGTGGCACCCTCAGCATGACGTGCACGCCGCAGGGAACTAAGGAGAAGGGACGGTGCTACCGATGAGCCCCTACATTCCACTTCTGGGGATCATGATCTTGGCCGCCGTGTTCATGGCGATCTCGATCTGGCTCAGCGCCTATGTCGGGCCGCGTCGCTGGAACCGGATCAAGTACCAGTCCTACGAGTGCGGGATCGATCCGACCCCGCAGGCGGCCGGTGGTGGTCGGTTCTCGATCAAGTACTACATCATCGCGATGCTCTTCATCGTGTTCGATATCGAGACGATCTTCCTGTACCCCTGGGCGGTCACCTTCGACAAGCTCGGCCTGTTCGCCCTTGTCGAAATGCTGTTGTTCATGGTCACGGTGTTCGTCGCCTACGCCTACGTCTGGCGTCGCGGCGGCCTGGAATGGGAGTGAAGGTAACCGCTGATGGGCATTGAGGACAAGGTTCCCCAGGGTGTGGTGCTGACCACACTGGAAGGGCTGTTCGGCTGGATGCGGCAGGCCTCCTTCTGGCCGGCCACCTTCGGGCTGGCATGCTGCGCGATCGAAATGATGACCTATGGCGCGCCGCGTTTCGATGCCGGCCGCTGGGGCCAGGAAGTGTTCCGCGCTTCACCGCGCCAAGCCGACCTGATGATCATCTCCGGCCGGGTCAGCCAGAAGATGGCGCCGGTGCTGCGGCAGGTGTACGACCAGATGCCGAACCCGAAGTGGGTGATGGCCATGGGGGTATGCGCCTCCAGCGGCGGCATGTTCAACAACTACGCGATCGTCCAGGGCGGCGACCACCTGGTGCCGGTGGACATCTACGTCCCCGGCTGCCCGCCGCGTCCGGACATGCTGATCGACGCCATGTGGAAGCTCAAGAAGGGCATCGTGGCCAAGCGCCCGATCGGCCAGAACGAGATCGACTTCCAGGACGCGGCCGAGGCCGCCGCCCTGGTGGCCCCGGCAACCCATGAGATGAAGGGGCTGCTGCGATGAGCGACAACGACGCGCTGATCCCCGAAGCCGGCACCGGCCCGGCGGCTCAGCCCGCCCCGGTCCGGCAAGGAATGTGGGGGAAGGGCAGCGGCGATACCTCCGGCTACAACGGCCTGCGCCGTAGCGTCGAGTGGCCGGCAGCCGCGGTCGCTCCCTACGGCTCCTGGTTCGATGACGCGCTCGGACGGCTGTCTCAGCTGGTCGCCGACCCGTTCTCCACGGTGGTCGTCGATCACGGCGAGCTCACCGTCTACGTCGCTCGCGAGCGGATCGTCGAGGTGATGCAGGCGCTGCGTGATGACGCCTACCTGCGCTTCGAGTTCTGCGCATCGGTCTCCGGCGTGCACTACCCGGACGAGATCGGCAGTGAACTGCACGTCGTCTACCACTTGCAGTCGATGACCCACAATCGCCGGATCCGGATCGAGACCAGCTGTCCCGATGCCGATCCGCATGTGCCGAGCATCATCGCGACCTACCCGACCGTCGACTGGCACGAGCGGGAGACCTGGGACATGTTCGGGATCATCTTCGACGGCCACCCGCACCTGACTCGGATCCTGATGCCGGACGATTGGGTAGGCCACCCGCAGCGTAAGGATTACCCGCTCGGCGGGATCCCGATCGAGTTCAAGGGCACCGTGGTGCCGCCGGTCGATTCCCGCAGGAGCTACTGATGAAGGAAACGACGGACTTCTACGCCAGCTCGTCCGAAGGCGTTGCCGAGGGCGCGGTCTACACCGCGATGGGCGGCGGCGACTGGGCCGATATCGCCGCTGAGCAGGCTGAGCGCGGCGACGAGACGCTGGTCATCAACATGGGCCCGCAGCACCCGTCCACCCATGGCGTGCTCCGCCTGATGGTCGAGGTCGACGGTGAGACGGTCACCAGCATTCGTCCGGGCATCGGCTTCCTGCACACCGGCATCGAGAAGAACATGGAGTATCGGTCCTGGACTCAGGGCACGACCTTCGTGACCCGGATGGATTATGTGGCCCCGCTGTTCAACGAAGCGGCCTACTGCCTGGCGGTGGAGCGGCTGCTCGACATCGAGGACAAGATCCCGCAACGGGCCAGCGACATCCGGGTGCTGATGATGGAGCTGTGCCGGATCGCCTCGCACCTGGTGGCCATCGGCACCGGCGGCATGGAGATCGGCGCGCTGACCGTGATGACGATCGGCTTCCGCGAGCGCGAGATGATCCTCGACTTCTTCGAGGCAGTCACCGGCCTGCGGATGAACCATGCCTACATCCGTCCTGGTGGCGTGGCCAATGACCTGCCCGAGACCGGCATCGCCCAGCTGCGCGACCTGATCAACTGGCTGGAGAAGCACCTGCCCGAGTATGCGGCGTTCTGCAACGAGAACCCGATCTTCAAGGGACGTATGTGCGGCATCGGCTACCAGGATCTGAGCGCCTGCTTCGCGCTCGGAGTCACCGGGCCGATCCTGCGCTCGACCGGCTACGGCTGGGATCTGCGCAAGCAACAGCCTTACTGCGGCTACGAGACCTACGACTTCAACGTGATCACCTGGGACACCAGCGATGCCTATGGACGGTTCCGGGTGCGGCTGGACGAGATGTGGGAGAGCCTCAAGATCGTCAAGCAGTGTGCCGATCGTCTCGAGGCGTCCACCGGTGAGCCGGTGATGATCGACGACCCGAAGATCGCCTGGCCTGCCCAGTTGGCCGTCGGCCCGGACGGCCAGGGCAACTCCCATGAACACATCAAGCACATCATGGGCGAGTCGATGGAGGCCTTGATCCACCACTTCAAGCTGGTCACCGAGGGCTTCCGGGTGCCGGCCGGACAGGCCTACGTGCCGATCGAGAGTCCCAAGGGCGAGCTGGCCTGCCACGTCGTCTCCGACGGCGGCACCCATCCCTTCCGCGTGCACATGCGCGACCCAGGGTTCAATCACCTGCAATCCGTGCCGATCCAGTGCGAGGGCGGCATGTTGGCCGACATCGTGGTGGCCATCGGCTCCCTCGACCCCGTGATGGGAGGCGTGGACCGATGAGCGGACACGAGTTCCAGTCGTTCTTCCCCGACTCGGGGGAGGTCGACATGAGCGATCCGAGCACCTCGATCGACGAATCGACGATCGCAGAGCTGCGGGCCTTGGCTGCGCGCTATCCGCAGCCGCGCTCTGCATTGCTGCCGATGCTGCACCTGGTGCAGAGCGTGGACGGACGGGTCTCCCCGGCCGGCATCGAGATCTGCGCGGAGATTTTGGGGATCACCCCGGCGCAGGTGTCCGGTGTGGCCACGTTCTACACGATGTATCGGCGTCGTCCCGGCGGCAAACACCATGTCGGCGTCTGCACGACGGCGCTGTGTGCGGTCATGGGCGGCGACGCGCTGCTCGACCAGGTCAGCCACAAGCTCGGCATCGGTCCGGACGAGACCACCCCCGACGGCAAGTTCAGCCTCGAGCGGATCGAGTGCAATGCCGCCTGCGACTTCGCCCCGGTGATGACAGTGAACTGGGAGTTCATGGACAACATGACCCCGCAGAAGGCTGAGAAGCTGCTGGACGACCTGGCCGCCGACCGCGAGGTGACCTCCACCCGTGGCGCGACCATCACCAGCTGGCGTGAGGCCGAGCGAGTCCTGGCCGGATATTCCGATGGACGTGCCGACGAGGGCCCGAGCGCCGGCGAGGCGTCGTTGCTGGGCAAGCAACTGGCCGATGCGAACGGCTGGAGCGCACCGAAGGGGGAGCAGGCCTGATGAGTGACCTACTGACTCCGGTCCTCTCGGCCAACTGGGGCACCGAGCGTTCCTGGACGCTGGACGGCTACCGGTCGACCGGCGGGTACACCGCGATCGAGAAGGCCCTGAAGCTGACCCCGGACGAGGTGACCACCCTGGTCAAGGACGCCGGGTTGCGCGGACGAGGTGGGGCGGGATTCCCGACCGGCATGAAGTGGAGCTTCGTGCCCAAGGACAACCCGAACCCCAAGTATCTGGTGGTCAACGCCGACGAGTCCGAGCCGGGCACCTGCAAGGACATGCCTCTGCTGCTGGCCAGCCCGCACACTCTGGTCGAGGGCATGATCATCGCCTCGTATGCGATCGGTTGCCACACGGCGTTCGTCTACATCCGCGGCGAGGTGCTGCATGTGCACCGCCGGATGCAGGCAGCGGTCGCCGAGGCCTATGCGGCCGGCCTGCTGGGCAAGAACATCCTCGGCTCCGGCTACGACCTGGACATCATCGTCCACGCCGGCGCCGGCGCCTACATCTGCGGCGAAGAGACCGCGCTGTTGGATTCGCTGGAAGGCCGCCGCGGTCAGCCGCGGCTGCGTCCGCCGTTCCCGGCGGTGGCCGGTTTGTATGCCTCGCCGACGGTGATCAACAACGTCGAGTCGATCTCCAGCGTCCCGGCGGTCGTCGCCAACGGCGCGGCCTGGTTCTCCTCGATGGGCACCGAGAAGTCCAAGGGCATGACCTTGTACTCGCTGTCGGGTCATGTGCGTCGTCCCGGCCAGTTCGAGGCTCCGCTGGGAGTCACTCTGCGCCAGCTGCTCGACCTGTCCGGCGGCATCCGGACAGGGCACCAGCTGAAGTTCTGGACCCCGGGCGGCTCGTCCACTCCGATCCTGACCGGCGAGCATCTCGACGTCCCGCTCGACTACGAGGGGATGGCCGGGGTCGGCTCGATGCTGGGCACCAAGGCGCTGCAGATCTTCGACGAGACCACCTCGGTGGTGCGCACCACGCTGCGCTGGGTCGAGTTCTACAAGCATGAGTCCTGTGGCAAATGCACGCCCTGCCGTGAAGGCAACTGGTGGCTGGTGCAGATCCTCAAGCGGTTCGAGGCGGGCGAGGCCGCCGACGGTGACGTCGAGAAGCTGCTCGACGTGGCCGACAACATCGGCGGCAAGTCGTTCTGTGCCCTCGCCGACGGTGCGGTGGCCTGCGTCACCAGCGCAGTGCGGCACTTCCGCTCTGAGTTCGAGGCCGGGTACCACACTCCGGCCTGGGAGCTGTTCCCCTACGGTCGCAGTGCCCTGTTCGCGGTGGCAGACAAGTCAGGAGCGCACGCATGAGCGTGATTGCCAAGGCCGGCCAGGACGTGGCCGCGGTCGACACCATCACGGTCACCATCGACGGTATCGAGGTGGCCGTGCCCAAGGGCACGCTGGCCATCCGGGCCGCCGAGCTGGTCGGGATCGCGATCCCACGGTTCTGTGACCATCCGCTGCTCGATCCGGTGGGTGCCTGCCGCCAGTGCATGGTCGAGGTGCCCGATGCCGGCAACGGCCGTGGCTTCCCCAAGCCGCAGGCCTCCTGCACGCTCGAGGTCGCCAACGGCATGCAGATCAAGACCCAGCACACCTCCGCGTTGGCGGCGAAGGCCCAGACCGGCATGCTGGAGCTGCTGCTGATCAACCACCCGCTGGATTGCCCGATCTGCGACAAGGGCGGCGAGTGCCCGCTGCAGAACCAGGCGCTGAGCAATGGTCACGCCGAGTCCCGCTACCAGGGCGTCAAGCGGACCTACCCGAAGCCGGTGCCGATCTCCTCGCAGATCCTGCTGGATCGCGAGCGCTGCGTGCTGTGTGCGCGATGCACCCGCTTCTCCGAGCAGATCTCCGGTGACCCGCTGATCGCGCTGGTCGAGCGCGGCGCGCTGCAGCAGGTGGGCAAGTACGCCGATGATCCCTACGACTCCTACTTCTCCGGCAACGTCGTCCAGATCTGCCCGGTGGGTGCGCTGACCTCTACTTCGTACAGGTTCAACAGCCGCCCCTACGACCTGGTCAGCACCGAAGTCACCTGTGAGCACTGTGCGGCTGGCTGCACGCTGCGGTCCGACCAGCGCCACGGCGTGGTCCGCCGCCGGTTGGCCGCGATCAAACCGGAAGTGAATGAGGAGTGGAACTGTGACAAGGGCCGCTTCGCTTTCGTCTCCGGACGAGGTGAGGATCGGCTGACCACTCCGCTGGTCCGCCGCAACGGCGAGCTCACCCCGGCCTCCTGGGCCGAGGCGATCGACGCTGCGGTCACTGGGCTGAAGGCAGCTGGTGACAAGGCCGGCGTGCTGACCGGTGGCCGGCTGGTGATTGAGGACGCCTACGGCTACGCCAAGTTCGCTCGGACGGTTCTCGGCACGAACAACATCGACTTCCGGTCGCGTCCGACCGGTGCGGACGAGGCCACCTTCCTGGCTGACCGGGTGGCCGGACGCAGCCTGAGTGATGCGGTGACCTACGCCGATCTGGAGACCGCCGGGACGGTGGTCCTGGTCGGGCTGGAGGCTGAGGAGGAGGCTCCGCTGGTCTTCCTGCGGCTGCGCAAGGCAGTTCGCAAGAAGGGCCTTGCGGTCAAGGTGATCGCGGCTCGGCTGAGCAATGGCAGCAGCAAGCTGAACGCCGAGCTGATCGCGACCGTCCCCGGTGCCGAGGCACAGGCGCTGCGCGGGCTGGAGCTTCCGGCCGGTGCGGTGATCCTGGCCGGGGAGCGGGCTGCGCTCGCTGCCGGTGCGCTGGCCGCCGCTGCAGAGGTGGCCGACGCCGCCGGTGCTCGGCTGGCCTGGGTTCCCCGGCGGGCCGGTGACCGCGGCGCGATCGAGGCCGGCTGTCTGCCCAACCTGCTGCCCGGTGGCCGCACGGTCGCTGACGCTGCAGCCCGGGTGGACGTGGCCGGGGCCTGGGATGTCGAGTCGCTGCCGACGGCCGAAGGCCTGGAGGCGCCGGCGATGCTGGCTGCTGCGGCAGCCGGCCAGCTCAGCGCACTGGTCGTCGCCGGTCTGGAACCGGTCGACTTCGCCGATGCCGCCGCCGTCCGCGAGGGACTGGATCAGGTCGGCTTCCTGGTCAGCCTGGAGAATCGGCTGTCTGAGGTGACCGAGCGGGCCGATGTGGTCTTCCCGGTGGCTCTGACCGAGGAGCGTTCGGGCACTTTCTGGAACTGGGAGCACCGCCCCGGCGCGGTTGGGCAGGTGATCCGGGGGACCGGCGCACCGATGACCGACCTGCGGGTGCTGGCGGCTCTGGCCGATGGACTGGGCACACCGCTGGGCATCCGCACCACCGCTCAGGCTGCTGCGGAGCTGGCCGAGCTCGGTAGCTACCAGCGTCCGGCTCCGGCGAAGGCGGTCACGAAGGCGTCCACTCGCAAGGCTGCCGCGCAGCCCGCGGCAAAGACGGCGAGCGTCGATGGCGAGCACTTGGTCAAGCTGTCCACCTGGCGTCAGCTGATCGACGGTGGCCGCGGCCAGGACGGCGAGTCTGCGCTGGCCGCTACCGCGAAGCCGACGGTGGCCCGAGTCAGCCCGGCCCTGGCCGAGCGTCTTGGCGCAGCCGACGGCCAGCTGGTGACCATTTCGGCCGCAGCCGGCTGGTACACGATGCCGGTTGCGATCAGCGCCGACATGGTCGATGGGACGGTGTGGCTGCCGACCAACTCGGCCGGCACCGGGCTCGGGGAGCTCGGGGTGGTCTTCGGCGACGACGTCGCGCTGAGCCTGGGAGGCGAGGAATGAACGATCCGTGGTGGCTCGTCCTGATCAAGGTCGTCGTGCTGTTCGTCGTCCTGCTGGTATGGACGATCTTCAATGTCTGGTACGAGCGGCGGCTGGTCGGCAAGATGCAGCACCGGCTCGGCCCGATCATGAACGGTCCGTTTGGGCTGGGGCAGGCTCTGGCCGACGGCATGAAGCTCCTGATCAAGGAGGATTTCATCCCGTCCATGGTGGACCGGGTGCTGTTCGTCCTGGCTCCGATGATCGCCGGCACGGCAGCCTTCACCGCGTGGGCGGTGATCCCGTTCGGCGGCGAGGTGGAGATCTTCGGCGTGAAGACCTACCTGCAGCTGGCTGATCTTCCGGTCGGTGTGCTGGTCCTGCTGGCGGTCACCAGCGTCGGCATCTACGGCTTCGTGCTGGCCGGCTGGTCGTCCAACTCGCCCTACTCGCTGCTCGGCGGCCTGCGCTCCAGCGCCCAGATGATCTCCTATGAGATCGCCATGGGCCTGTCGCTGGTCTCGGTCTTCCTGTTCGCGGGCTCGATGTCGACCCACGACATCGTCGAGGCCCAGCGCAACGAGATCATCTTCTTCGGCCAGCACACCACTCTGCCGAGCTGGTACGGGCTGATGATGATCCCGGCCTTCGTGGTCTACGTGATCTCGATGGTCGGTGAGACCAACCGCGCCCCGTTCGACCTGCCCGAGGCAGAGTCGGAGCTGGTCAGTGGCTACATCACCGAGTACTCCGGCTTCAAATACGCCATCTACTTCCTGGCCGAGTACATCAACATGGCCACCGTTTCGGCGATCGCCACCACGCTGTTCGTCGGTGGCTATCTGCCCTTCTGGCCGCTCAACCTGGTGCCCGGCCTGGACAATCCGTGGCTCGGCCCGATCTGGTTCGCGGTGAAGGTCCAGCTGTTCATCTCGCTGTTCGTGTGGCTGCGGGGTACGCTGCCGCGGTTCCGCTACGACCAGTTCATGAGCCTGGGCTGGAAGGCGCTGATCCCGATCTCGCTGGGCTGGGTCGCCTTGGTGGCCACTTTCCGCGGCCTCAGCAACGCCGGACTGCTCCAGGGTCCGATCCTGTACCTGGTGGTCGGCATCGTCGTGCTTGCGCTGCTGATCTTCGCCTTCGTCGGTGAGAAGCCGGAGGCGCCGCCGCCCGACCGTCCGGTCGTGCTGGACGCGTTCGCCGGCGGCTACCCGGTGCCGCCGATGCCCGGCCAGGTGCTTCCCGAGTTCAGCAATGTGGTTGCGCCGGCTGCCGCCGAAGTGACCGATGTCGACACGACCCGCGGAGGAGAAGCCTGATGGGCGCTTTCGATGCTTGGGCCGGCTTTGGGGTGACCTTCCGGACGATGTTCCGCAAGACCTTCACCCAGGGCTACCCGGAGAAGGGCAAGGAGAAGGTCACTGCGCCTCGCTTCCACGGACGTCACCAGTTGAACCGCTGGCCTGACGGCCTGGAGAAGTGCGTGGGTTGTGAGCTGTGCGCCTGGGCCTGCCCGGCGGATGCCATCTACGTCGAGGGTGCCGACAACACCGATGTCGAGCGGTACTCGCCCGGCGAGCGGTACGGCCGGGTCTACCAGATCAACTACCTGCGCTGCATCTTGTGCGGGCTGTGCATCGAGGCCTGCCCGACGCGGGCCCTGACCATGACCAATGACTTCAAGCTGGCCGATGTGACCAGGGAGAAGATGATTTACACCAAGGATCGGCTGCTGGCGCCGTTGCTGCCGGGGATGGAGCAGCCGCCGCATCCGCGCCGGCTCGGGGCCGATGAGAAGGACTACTTCCTCGGCCTGCCGGCCACCGGGCAACCGGACAACCGCACGCCTGTGGTCGGCGATGACCGGGAGGCCGGGCGATGAGTGGAGCTGAAATCACCTTCTGGATCGCCGCGCCGCTGATGGTGATCGCGGCAGCTCTGGGCCTGCTGGTCTTCCGCAAGGCCGTCTATTCGGCGCTGTGCATCGCCTTCGTGATGATCAACCTGGCCGTCCTGTACGCCTCGTTGGATGCGATGTTCCTGACCTTCGTCCAGATCATCGTCTACACCGGCGCGATCATGATGCTGTTCTTGTTCGTGCTGATGCTGGTCGGCGTCGACACCCCGGATTCCATGGTGGAGACCCTCAAGGGGCAGCGAGGCTCGGCGATCGCCGCAGCGATCGGGCTGCTCGGCCTGATCGTGTTCGGGATCGCGGGTGCGCTCAACGGTGGGCCCAAGGTTGGCCTTGACGCCGCGAATGCCGCCTACGGCGGCAATGTGGAGTCGCTGGCGGCACTGATCTTCGGTCGCTACGTGTTCATCTTCGAGCTGACCTCCGCGCTGCTGATCACCGCAGCGATCGGTGCCATGGTGCTCGGTCAGCACGCTCGCACCAAGCCGAAGGCCACCCAGGCCGACCGGGCCGCCGAGCGAATGCGTCGCTACGCCGCCGACGGCGTCCATCCCGGCACGCTGCCGAACTCCGGCGTCTTGGCCCGGCACAACTCGATCGCCACTCCGGCGCTGCTGCCGGACGGCTCGGTGAGCGACGCCTCGGTCTCGCCCACGCTGGTCTCCCGCGGCGTGATCGTGGACGCACCGGCCATGAGCCAGATCACCGCATCGGCCTTCGACCAGGTCGAGACCGCTCAGGAGGAGGACCAGTGAGTCCGGACAACTACCTCTACCTCGCCGCCGCGCTGTTCGCGATCGGAACAGCCGGGGTGATGCTGCGCCGCAACGCGCTGGTCGCGTTCATGTCGGTCGAGTTGATGCTGAACGCCGCCAACTTGGCGATGGTCGCCTTCGCCTCGGCTCGAGGCAACCTGGACGGCCAAGTGGCCACCTTCTTCGTGATGGTGGTGGCCGCGGCGGAGGTCGTGGTCGGGCTGAGCATCATCATCACCATCTACCGCACCCGACGGTCCACTTCGGTGGACGCGGCGAACCTGCTGAAGCTGTGAAGGGCCGCAACTGATGATCAGTCTGGAAACGACATTCGCCCCGGTGCTCGCCACCGGCCTGACCAGCTATGCCTGGTTGATCATCGCCATCCCGGCGATCTCGGCAGCGATTCTGCTGCTCGGCGGACGACTGCTGGATCAGGTCGGTCACTGGCTCGGCGTCGCCGCCGTCACCGCGTCCTTCGTGATCGCCGCCTGCCTGTTCGGCTACCAGTTGATGTCGGACGAGTCGGCGCGGGCGATCTCGGTGCCGCTGTACACCTGGATCGCCGCCGGCACCTGGAAGGTCACTGCCGGACTGCTGATCGACCAGCTATCGATCCTCTTCGCACTGTTGATCACCGGTGTGGGTGCGTTGATCCACCTCTACTCGGTGGGCTATATGGCCCACGACGAGCGGCGTCGGCGCTTCTTCGCCTACCTGAACCTCTTCATCGCGGCCATGCTCACTTTGGTGCTCGCGGACAACTACTTGGTGCTCTTTGTCGGCTGGGAGGGTGTCGGCCTGGCCTCCTACCTGCTGATCGGCTTCTGGCAGCACAAGCCGTCGGCTGCGGCCGCGGCCAAGAAGGCCTTCGTGATGAACCGGATCGGCGATCTGGGCCTGACCATGGCCGTGATGAGCATGCTGGCCCTGTTCGGCAGCTCGTCGTTCACGGCGGTCAACGCCGGCGCCGAGCACCTGGACGCCTTCTGGCTCTCCACGATCGGCCTGCTGCTCCTGCTGGGTGCCTGCGGCAAGTCGGCTCAGGTCCCGTTGCAGGCCTGGCTGCTGGACGCCATGGAAGGTCCGACTCCGGTGTCGGCTCTGATCCACGCGGCCACCATGGTCACCGCCGGTGTCTACCTGGTCGTCCGCAGCCATGCGATCTTCTCGATCTCTCCGGTGGCCTCCACCGCCGTGGTCGTGGTCGGTGCGGTCACCCTGCTGTTCGGCGCTTGGATCGGTACCAGCAAGGACGACATCAAGAAGGTGCTGGCCGGCTCGACCATGAGCCAGATCGGCTACATGATGCTGGCCGCCGGCATCGGCCCGGTCGGCTACGCCTTCGCGATTTTCCACCTGCTCACCCATGGCTTCTTCAAGGCCAACATGTTCCTGGGTGCCGGCTCGATCATGCACGCCATGGACGACGACGTGAACATGCGCCACTACGGGGCCCTGCGTAAGGTGCTGCCCTGGACGTTCTGGACGTTCGCCATGGGCTACCTGGCGATCATCGGGGTGCCGCCGCTGGCCGGCTTCTTCTCCAAGGATCACATCATCGAAGCGGCATTCTCCACCAGCATGGTGGCCGGTCTGGCCGCCCTGATCGGTGCCGGCATCACCGCCTTCTACATGACCCGGCTGATGTTCATGACCTTCGGCGGTCAGCAGCGCTGGCTGCCCGGCGTCCACCCGCACGAGTCGCCGAAGATGATGACCATTCCGCTGGTCGTGCTGGCCGTCTTCAGCGTGATCGCCGGCGCAGCGATGAACGCCTGGATCCAGGACTGGCTGGTCCCGGCCGCCGGCAACCACCCGCACGAGATCGAGTGGCTGCCGACCCCGATCGGCTGGCTCACCATGCTGCTGGTCGCCGCCGGTGTGGCCCTGGGCTGGTACCTGTTCGGCCGCCAGCCGGTGCCGTCCGAGGCGCCGGCCTCACGTAATCCGTTCACGGTGGCCGGTCGCAATGACTTGTTCGGCGATCTGATCAACGACACCGTGGTGGTCCGGCCGACAATGCTGGCCTCCCGCGGTCTGGTCGCCAACGACGACCGGGTGATCGATGGCGGTGTCGGCGGATTGGCGACCCTGACGGTCGGCTTGTCCAACCAGGTCAGAAAGCTGCAGACCGGCCAGGTCCGTAACTACGCCCTGACCATGACCCTCGGCGTTGTGCTGGTGGGCGTGATCGTGATTCTCAGTCAGCTGGGCTGAGGGAGGAACTAGTGATGACAATCCCTTGGCTGACCCTCCTGGGCCTGGTGCCCCTGGTTGGCGCCGTGACGCTGCTGCTCCCGGTGAAGGAGCTGTCCCGTGTCTTGGGCATGTTCTTCGGCCTGCTCACCGCCGTCTTGGCGATCGTGGTCGCCACGATGTACGTCGGTGGCTCCGCCTTGGCCGAGCAGGTGCCGTGGATTCCGGCATTCGGCGCTTGGTGGGCGCTGGGCCTGAACGGGATGAGCGTGCTGATGGTGGTGCTCACCGCACTGCTCACTCCGGTGGTGCTGCTCGCTGAGTGGAAGCTGCCCAACGCCGGACGGTGGAGCCCGCAGGTCTTCGTGGCCTTGGTGCTCTTCCTGGAGAGCCTGTCGCTGTTCACCTTCATGGCCGACGACGTGCTGCTGTTCTACCTCTTCTTCGAGGCCACCCTGATCCCGATGTACTTCCTGATCGGCGGCTTCGGCGGCGAGCGACGGGCGGCTGCCGCACTGAAGTTCCTGCTGTTCAGCCTGGCCGGTGGCCTGGTGATGCTGATCAGCGTCGTCGGGCTCGGCGTGGTGTCCACCGAGATGGGCGGCACTCCGACCTACCTGCTGTCCGAGCTGGCCAAGCTGCCGATCGGCACCGATCTTGGCCGCTGGTTGATGGTCGGCTTCCTGGTCGCCTTCATCGTCAAGGCGCCGATGGTGCCGGTACACACCTGGCTACCGACGACCGCCGAGCAGGCGACGCCGGGCACCTCGGTGCTGTTGGTCGGCATCCTGGACAAGATCGGCACGTTCGGCATGATCAAGTTCTGCCTGGGGCTGTTCCCCGAAGCCAGCCTCTGGGTGGCTCCGGTGATGGTGATCCTGGCCCTGATCAGCATCATCTACGGTGCGGTCGCCGCGATCGGCAGCACCAACCTGCTGCGGCTGGTGGCCTACACCTCGATCAGCCACTTCGGCTTCATGGTGCTGGGCATCTATACCTTCACCACGGTGGGCGTCTCCGGCTCGATCTTCTACATGCTCAACCACGGTTTCTCGACAGCGGCGCTGTTCTTGGTGATCGGATTCCTGATCAACCGGCGCGGTTCAGCGATGGTGGCTGACTTCGGCGGTGTCCAGAAAGTGGCGCCAGTCCTGGCCGGGGTGTTCTTGATGGCCGGTCTTTCCGGCCTGGCCTTGCCCGGCATGTCCAGCTTCGTTTCGGAGTTCATGGTGCTGGCCGGTGCCTGGTCGCGGCAGCCGTGGCCGGCTGCGGTGGCTGCCCTGGGCACGGTGCTGGCTGCGGTCTACATCCTGCTGATGTACCAGCGGACGATGACCGGTCCGGTCACCGAAGCGTCGGCCACGCACGTCACCGCGGACCTGAACGGCCGTGAGAAGTGGGTGGTGGCGCCGCTGCTGGCAATCATCCTGCTGCTCGGCTTCGTCCCCGGGATCGCCCTTGACCTGGTGAATCCGACCGCCGCAGCCACGATCAGTCACGTGGGAGCCCCGGATCCGGTGGCGCCGTTTGGAGAGGAAGGCAAGTGAACATCACTGCTCCGACGTTCGAGTGGCTGGAGCTCGCGCCGGTCCTGATCGTGCTGACCGCAGCCATTCTTGGCGTCGTGATCGAGGCCGCCGTACCGCGTGCCTACCGGCTGGTCAGCCAGGTCGGCCTGATGGTCGTCGCACTGGTGGCTGCGCTGGCGATGCTTGTGGAGAACTTCGTCAGTCAGCGGACCGGCACCCTGGTGGGCACCTCGATGGTCCTGGACGGCCCGGCCTACCTGGCCTGGGCTGCACTGCTGGTCTTCGGCCTGCTGTCGATGCTGCTGTTCGCCGAGCAGCGGCTCGGCAATGGCGCCACTGCTTTCGCCGCGTCAGCTGCGGCGGTGCCGGGCAGCCTGTCGGAGTCGGAGGCTGCGGTGGCTCAGCACGAGCACACCGAGGTCTTCCCGTTGGCGCTGTTCTCGCTGTCAGGGATGCTGGTCTTCGCTTCGGCGAACGACCTGCTGACCGCTTTCGTGGCCTTGGAAGTCATGTCGCTTCCGCTGTATCTGCTCTCGGCGATGGCCCGTCGACGGCGGCTGCTCAGCCAGGAGGCGGCACTGAAGTACTTCCTGCTCGGTGCGCTCAGCTCGGCATTCTTCCTGTTCGGCATCGCGCTGGTCTACGGCTACGCCGGCTCCTTCGGCTTCCGGGAGATCGCCACTTCGATCGGTGCTCCGGTCTACGGCCACGGCCTGCTGCTCACCGGTATGGGCTTCTTGGCCATCGGCCTGCTGTTCAAGATCGGCGCTGTTCCGTTCCACAACTGGGTGCCGGACGTCTACGTCGGTGCGCCGACTCCGGTGACCGGATTCATGGCGATCTGCACCAAGTTCGCCGCCGTGATGGCGGTGGTTCGCGTGTTCTACGTGGCTCTGGGTGCTGAGCGCTGGAGTTGGCAGCCGCTGATCGCCACCATCGCCGTGCTGACGATGGTGATCGGTGTGGTGATCGCGGTGGCCCAAACCGACATCAAGCGCCTGCTCGCCTACAGCTCGATCTCGCACGCCGGGTTCATCCTGGTGGCCGTCGTGGGCGCCTCGGTCGGCACCGCTGCCGGAGCGTCCAGCAGCCTGGCGTCGATCGTGTTCTACCTGGTCGCCTATGGTTTCGCCACCATCGCCTCGTTCGCGGCAGTGAGCATGGTTCGCGACGCTGCCGGCGAGGTGCACTCGATCGCCGGCTGGTCCGGGCTGGCTCGGCGCAACCCATTCCTGGCTGCAGCGGTCGCTGTGGCCATGCTGAGCTTCGCCGGCATCCCGCTGACTGGTGGCTTCATTGGCAAGTGGGCAGTGTTCACCTCGGCGTGGCGCGGTGGCTACTCCTGGCTGGTGGCCGTGGCAATCCTGGCCAGCGTGGTCGCGGCCTATGTCTACTTCAAGGTGATCATCGCCATGTTCTTCGGCGAGCCGGTTGCTGGAGTCGAGGTGGGCAAGGCCAGCGGATTCACCCTGGTGCCGCTGGTGATCGGTGCCACCGCTACCGTGTACCTGGGGCTGTTCCCCGGGCAGCTGTTGGACCTGGCAACGGCTGTCGGCACCTTCCTGCGGTAGGACTATGCTGACCGCCGTGACCGACCCGCAGCCGCCGATCGATGATTTCGACCCCGCCTTCACCGCCCGGGTGACCGAGCTGCTCGAGCGGGTGGAGGAGCGGTTGGGTGAGGTGGCGGCGGCCGACACCGAGTTCGTTACCGAGGCGTCCCGGCACATCGTCAATGCTGGCGGTAAGCGGTTTCGTCCGCTGCTGGTGGTGCTGGCCGGTCTGATCTCGGCGAATCTGGACGAGGATGCCGCGATCCGTGCGGCCGTGGTGATGGAGCTCACCCATGTGGCCAGCCTCTATCACGACGATGTCATGGACGAGGCCGAGTTGCGCCGAGGGGCCCCGAGCGCCAACAACCGGTGGGGGAACACGGTGGCCATCCTGGTCGGCGACTACCTGTTCTCGCGCGCGTCGCGGATCGTGGCCGGGCTGGGTCCCGACTTCGTTGAACTGCAGGCCGATACCTTCTCCCGGCTGGTCCAAGGTCAGATTGCCGAGACGGTGGGCCCGGCCGACGGGGAAGACCCACTGCAGCACTATCTGCACGTGGTCGCCGACAAGACCGGCTCGCTGATCGCCGCCTCGACGGCCTTCGGTGGCATGGTCTCCAGTCTGCCGGCCGGCCAGCTCAGGGCGCTGACGGCTTTTGGCGAGGAGATCGGGGTGGTCTTCCAGCTCAGCGACGACCTGCTGGACATCGAGTCCGACACCTCCGGCAAGACTCCGGGCACCGATCTGCGCGCGGGAGTGCAGACCCTGCCGACGCTGCTGGCCAGAGAGTCGACGGATCCCGCGGACGCCCGCCTGCTGGAGTTGCTGAACTCCGATCTCAGCGACGACGCCGATCTGGCTGAGACGCTGGGCTTGATGCGCGCTCACTCGTCGCTGGCAAAGGCGCGCGCCGAGGTGAACCGTCGCGCCGAGGTCGCCCGCAGCTACCTGGCGCCATTGCCGGAAGGCTCGGCCAAGCAGGCGCTGTCGGCGCTGTGTGACCAGGTGATCGGCCGCTCGGTCTGATGGAGCTGACCAGCTACTCTGCGACGGAGATAGCCGAGGCGGTGGCCAACCGCGAGCTGCGCGCCGTCGAGGTCGCTGCGGCTCACCTGGAGCGTTCGGAGCGAATCTCGCCGGCAGTTGGCGCGTTCGCCCGGCTGACTCCCGAGCTGGCGATCCGGGCCGCAGAGCAGGTAGATGCCCGACTGGCTGCCGGAGATCAGGTCGGTCCGCTGGCCGGAGTGCCCTGCCCGATCAAGGATCTCAACGCCGTAGCCGGCATCGGAATGGAGGCCGGCAGCGCGGCCATGGTCGGCTACGTGCCCGATGCCAGCGATGACCTGGTCGGTTGGTTGGCCGCGGCCGGGACTGTCTGCACCGGCAAGACCGCTACGCCGGAGTTCGGCCTGCCCTGCTACACCGAGCCGGCTACCGGCGCTCCGGCCCGGACGCCGTGGGATCTGGCCCGGATGGCCGGCGGCTCCAGCGGTGGTGCCGCCGCGGCGGTGGCGGCCGGCCTGGCTCCGATCGCTCAGGCCTCCGACGGCGGTGGCTCGATCCGGATCCCGGCGTCCTGCTGCGGCCTGGTCGGCCTGAAGGCCAGCCGCGGACGAGTCAGCCCTGGTCGAGGCCGGGCTCCCGGCCCCGGCTTGGTCAGTGATGGGGTGCTCAGCCGCACGGTGGCCGACACGGCGCTCGCCTTGGACGTCCTCGCCGGACCCCGGACTGGGGACACCTATGTCGCCCCGAGCCAACCCGGTGGCTTCCTCGCCGCCGCCAGGCGGGATCCGGGGAAGCTGCGCGTCGGCCTGTTGACGACGCCGGTGATCACCGAGGCTGACGTCCATCCGGTCTGTCAGGGGGCGGCCGAACAGACGGCGGCCCAGTTGGCCGCGCTGGGCCACGATGTGGTGGCTGCACCTGTGCCATTCCCGGTCGAGCGCTGGGCGGCGTTCCAGGCGCTGTGGGCGGTTGGCGCCGCCAGCATCCCGTTGCCACTCGAATCCGAGCCGCTGCTGCGACCGCTGACCCGGTGGCTGCGTGAGGTCGGCCGCGCCACCTCGGGCCTGGCCTATGCGGGCGCTGCTGCGGCCGTGCAGCAGCTCACCGTGGAGGTGGCACAGGCCTGGGACAGCTACGACGTGGTGTTGATGCCGACGCTGGCCCAGCCGCCGGCCCTGATCGGAGCGATCCGTGACGATGACGATCCGGCCGCCGACTTCGCCGCTCAGACCCGGTTCACACCGTGGACGAGCGTGTTCAACCTCTCCGGACGCCCGGCCATCTCGTTGCCGCTGCATACCGCCGAAATCGACGGAGTCCGACTGCCGATCGGAGTGATGCTCGGGGCGCGCTTCGGTGAGGAGGCCGTGCTGCTCAGTCTGGCCGCGCAGTTGGAGGCTGAGATCGGCTGGCAGCACCCCTTCGTGGCTGCTGAGTTCTAGGCCCCCGCGAACTTGTCCGGGACGCCGTCGGCGTCGGCATCGACCTCCTCGGACTCGGCGATCGCCCGGTAGTGCCGGTTGCGGGCGCCCAGGACGACTGCGGCCAATGCGGCCGCCAGCACCGAAGCGGTGAGTACGGCGACCTTGCCCATGCCGTCGTGAACCGAGCCTTGTCCAAAGGTGAGTTCGCTGACCAGCAGCGAGACGGTGAAGCCGATGCCGCCCAGAATCGACAGGCCGAAGAGATCCACCCAGGACAGATCGGGGTCGAGCCGGGCGTGGCGTAGACGGGTGACCAGCCAGGTGGCGCCAGTGATCCCGATCACCTTGCCGGCCACCAGGCCGACGATCACGCCGAGGCCAACATTGCTGGTGGCTGCGGCCACGAAACCATCCCAGCCGCCGAGAGTCACTCCGGCGGAGAAGAACGCGAAGATCGGCACGGCGAAGCCCGCCGACAGTGGACGCAGCCGATGGTCGAACACCTCGGCCAGCCCGTCGCTGAACTGGCTGCCTTTGGGCGGGCGCACCGGCACGCAGAAGGCCAGCAGGACCCCGGCCACGGTGGCATGTACCCCCGAGGAGTAGACGAGTACCCAGGTGGTCACTCCGGCGACCACGAGCAGTGCCAGCCGTGCCCATGGGTGACGCAGCCAGAATCCGTGGGCCAGGTTCACCAGCAGCGCGAAGGCCACCAGTGGGACCAGGGCCCCGGCCAGAAACTCCAGCCGCAAGTCGTTGGTGTAGAAGAACGCGATGATGGTGATGGCGATCAGGTCATCGGCCACCGACAAGGTGAGCAGGAAGGTACGCAGGGCTGCCGGCAGGTGCGATCCGATCACGGCGAGCACGGCCAGCGCGAAGGCGATGTCGGTCGCGGCCGGAATCGCCCAGCCGTGGCCGGTCGCCGGATCCGCGAGGTTGAAGCCGAGGTAGATCAGAGCCGGGACGGCAACGCCGCCGAAGGCGGCCACCACCGGAACCAGCGCGGTCTGCGGGTTGCGTAGCTCGCCGGTGACGAACTCCTGTTTCAGTTCCAGGCCGACCAGGAAGAAGAACAGCGCCAGCAGGCCGTCGGCAGCCCAGTGGCCCAGGCTGAGGTTCAGATGCAGGCCGAACGGCTCGCCGCCGAGATGGAGATCACGCAGCCAGACGTAGGAGTCCGGCACCAGGTTCGCGGCCAGCAGGGCAGCGACCGCACCGGCCAGTAACAGGATGCCGCCGACCGACTCCAGGCGCAGGATCGTCGAGACTCGCCGGAACTCCCGGTACGCGCCACGAGCAAGGGTGACTCGAGTTGCCGACCCGGTCACCAGATCTTCACCCGGTCTTCGGGGGCCAGCCAGGCGGCGTCGGTCTCGGTGAGGCCGAAGGCGGCGTAGAACGCCGGGACATTGCGAATCACCTGATTGCAGCGGAACTCCTCCGGCGAGTGCGGATCTGTGCTGAGCTGCTGTCTCAGCGCCTCATCGCGACGCTTCGTCTGCCAGGCCCGCGCCCAGGAGAGGAAGAACCGCTGTTCGGCGGGGATGCCGTCCACCGGCTCCGGTTCGACGCCGCCCAGCGACAGCTGCCAGGCATCGTAGGCGATGGCTAGACCGCCCAGGTCGCCGATGTTCTCCCCGATCGTCAGTTCGCCGTTGACGTGCTCGTCGGGCAGCTGAGCCGGAGCCAGCGCGTCGTACTGGGCGATCAGGGCCCGCGTCCTCTGGGTGAACGCGGCGCGGTCCGCGTCGGTCCACCAGTCGCGCAACCGGCCTTCGCCGTCGCAGGTCGAGCCTTGGTCGTCGAAGCCGTGACCGATCTCATGACCGATGACCGCACCGATGGCGCCGTAGTTGCAGGCGTCATCGCCGTCGGCATCGAAGAACGGCGGCTGCAGGATGGCTGCCGGGAAGACGATCTCGTTGCGCAGCGGATGGTAGTAGGCGTTGACCGTCTGGGGGGTCATCAGCCACTCCCATCTCCGGATCGGACCACCGAGCTTGCTGAGCTCGTCGGTCAGCGCGAATTCGGTTACCCGCAGCACGTTGCCGACGAGATCGTCGGGGACGATCACCAGCCCGGAGTAGTCCTTCCACACCTCTGGGTAGCCGATCTTCGGAGTGAAAGCGGCCAACTTCGCCAATGCCTCAGCCTTGGTGGCCTCCGTCATCCACTCCAGCTTGGTGATCGAGTGGTGGTAGGCCTGCAGCAGCCGAGCGACCAGTTCGTCCATCCGGGTCTTGGCCGTCGGCGGGAAATGCCGTTCGACGTACAGCTTGCCGACCGCCTCTCCCAGTGCCCCTTGCACCAGGTCGATACCGCGCTTCCAGCGCTCACGCAGCTGCGGGGTCCCCTGCAGGACGGTGCCGTAGAAGTCGAAACGCGCCTGAACCAGCGGCTCGGGAAGATACGGCGACAGCCCTGAGACCAGTGCCCAGCGGCACCAGTCCTTCCAGGCGTCCAGCCGCTCGGCGGTGAGCAGCTCGGCAAGGTCGGCCATGAAGCTCGGCTGAGCCACGATCACCTGGTCCAGCTGCGGCACGCCGGCGATGCTGAGCACCCGCGTCCAGGCGATCCCGGAAGCGTCGAGAGCGGTCCAGTCGGTCGGGTTGTACATCTGGCGCAGGTCACGAGTGCGGACCTTGTCCCAGTGCCGGGCGGCGACGGCGGTCTCCAGCTCGACGACTCCGGCGGACGCGCTGGCGCTGATCGCGGCGATGGTCAGACTGCGGTCGATATGGTCGCGGTAGGCGACAAGCTTCTCGGCATGGTTCGGCAGCCGGTAGTACTCCTCGTCAGGCAGGCCGATACCGTCCTGGTTCAGAAAGAGCGCATACCGGGTCGGGTCGCCGGGGTCGGCGTCCACCTCGAGGCTGAACGGCGCACCGGTGCCACGGCGCAGGCTGCGTCCAAAGTACTCCAGCAGGCCGTCGATGTCGCCGATCTGATCGATCTCGGCCAGCAGCGGCTGCAGCGGATCCAGGCCGCGCGCCTCGACTCGCTCGGTGTCCATGAAGCTGCCGAACAGGTTCTCGACCAGGGCTCCTTCGGAGCCTGCCGGTGAACCTGC
>Ga0268263_1001046_pt1 | contig 29045 bp, 26 predicted proteins | sample Biomet5_FD_190358 | JGI IMG/M metagenome (GOLD analysis project Ga0268263, IMG submission 190358) | Microbial communities from bioreactor (seeded with sewage sludge) at LBNL, California, USA - Biofuel metagenome 5 (SPAdes) (version 4) | ecosystem: Engineered > Bioreactor > Anaerobic >... | reverse complement strand
CCAACAGCTATTGGCGATCGGCGAGCTGGACGAACTGCATCTGCTGGTGCACCCGGTCGCCGCCCAGCATGGACGCCGGCTGTTCGCCGATGAGGGGCAGCCCCGTCCGCTGAAGCTGCTCAGCTCGTCGGTCTTCCCGACCGGGGTGATCCGACTGGCCTATGCACCTGCCGAACTACCCAATCAGGCCGGCTACACCCAGGCCGCCGAGCGGCTGGGTGAAGCCGGCACCGTGCAGTAACACCGCTACTCGGCAGCGGGCGGCAGCGTCGGCGGCTGCGAGGGCGGCTGGGTGAAGGTGGGCTGCTCGATGGGCTCGGTCGGCGCTCCGAACGTCCCCGGCTCCTGGCCGAACTGGGACTGGTCGTAGGACTGCGGGTTGGGCAGCGCGGTATCCGGAGCGGCAGCCAGCTGAGCGTTGGTCGGCTCGGTGACGCTCTCCGGCCGATCGCTGATCTCGCCGAAACTGACCTTGGGCGCCTGCCGGACGGCCTGGTCGTTCACTTCGAAGTAGGTGGCCTTCTCGAAGTGGAAGGTGTTGGCGATCAGCACCGAGGGGAACGACTCCACCTGGGTGTTGTAGTTGCGAACGTTCGCGTTGTAGAAGCGCCGACCGGCCGCGATCCGGTCCTCGGTCGCGGTGAGTTCCTTCTGCAACTCCAGGAAGTTGATGTTGCTCTTCAAATCGGGGTAGGCCTCGACGCTCACCATCAACTGGCGCACTGCGCCGCTGAGCTGCTCTTCCACCTGGGCCCGCTCGGCGGTCGCGGCACCCTGGCTGTTCTGGGCCAGCGAGGCTGCCTGATTGCGCAGCTTGGTGATGTTCTCCAGGGTGTTGCGCTCATGCGCCGCGTAGGCGCGGACGGTCTCGACAAGATTCGGGATCAGGTCATAGCGCCGATTCAGCTCGACGTCGATCTGACGCCAGGACTCCTGAATCAGGTTTCGCGAGCGAATGAAGCCGTTGTAGAGCGACACCGCCCACAGGGCGAGCCCCACCACGACCACCAGCAGGATCACGAAGAACCACATCGAAGGCTCCTATCAGCCGTACCGCCGCCGGGCTGATCGCCCGATCGAGCACAGCCTAACCGGCGCCGTCACACCCGCACAGAGCTGTCGCCGATCACCGGCCCGTTCCGGGGACGAACCCGGCGTCCCCCTGATCGGCGCGAACAGGATGCCTAGAGGCCCAGGTCGTCCAGGCCCACCGCGTAGCGGTACTCGACCCCGGCCGCCTCGATCAGCTCCTTGGCGCCGGTATTGCGATCGACGATCACCGCCACTCCGATCACCTCACCCCCGGCCTCCCGGACGGCTTCCACCGCGGTCAGCACCGAGCCTCCGGTGGTGGAGGTGTCCTCGACGACCAGGACGCGGCGTCCGGCCACCTCGGTACCTTCGATCCGGCGCTGCAGGCCGTGCGCCTTGGCCTCCTTGCGGACCACGAAGGCGTCCAGCCGTCCGCCGGTCTGTGCCGCGTGATGGAGCATCGCCACGGCCACCGGGTCGGCGCCGAGGGTGAGCCCACCGGCAGCGTCGAAGTCCCAGTCGGCGACCAGCTCGGTCATCACTTCGCCGACCAGTGGGGCGGCCACACCGTCCAGGGTGACCCGGCGCAGGTCGACGTAGTAGTCGGCCTCTCGGCCCGAGGCCAGCGTCACCCGGCCCCGGATCACGGCCAGTTCGGAAATCTGCTCGATGAGCTGCTCGCGGGCTGTCATGGGCGCCAACATAGCGACCTTGGATGCCCACAGCCGGGCATTCTCAGCTGAACCAGGCTCGGCCTTCGGGGGCCGGCGACGGCAGAGCGTCCTCTCCGATGAAGGGAGTCGCCCCGCCGAGCCAGCCACGCAGGTGCTCTTGGGCGCTGACCCGATAGGGGAACATCGCCCGGGCCACCCGCTTGACCAACGCATCCAGCGGAATCTCTGTCCCGGCGACAGCGACCAGATTCCCGAAGCGTCTGCCCTTCCAGATCGGCACCTCGCCGATCACTGCAAGGTCGGGGAACACGTCGGCCAGGCCGGCCACGCAGCGCCGCGCCCACGCGAACGGGGCCTGATCGGTGAGGTTCATCACCACCAGACCATCGGCACGTAGGACCCGGCGGACCTGCACGAAGAAGTCGACGGTGGCCAGTTCGGCCGGCACGCTCGGCCCATCGAAGGCGTCGACGATCACCACGTCCGCGCAGCCTGAGGGCAGTTCACTGACACCGGTCGACCCGTCCACCGGACGCACCTTCACGCTGGCTCGAGGCACCGGCAGGTGTTTGCGAACCTCCTCGATCAGCGGGACGTCCGGCTCCAGGACGATCTGGGCGGTTCCGTGCCGCCGGGCCTCGACATAGCGGGCCAGGGTCATTCCCCCACCGCCGACGTGAATCACTCGCAACCGCTCGGTGTAGGGCCGCTGCAGGATCGACACCTCCAGGACGTCGGCCACCCGCTGGACGTACTCGAACTCCAGGTGCAGCGGATCGTCCAGCGCCACCCACGACTGCTCGGTCTTGCCGTGCATGACCATGAACGCGTTGTTGTCGTCTGGTGCCGGGATCACCCGATTCATGTACATCCTCCGTGCGGCAGCACCGACTCGGCGACAGTATGGCCAGACTCCTGGGTAGCCCTGGTGCTGCGGATCGGCCCAGCCTACCGGCCGGCTCGCCGCACTCCGCCCGATCAGCCGAGAGAACTAGGGTGTCGGAGTGAGCGAGGACTACCTGGACATCAATCGAGCCAACTGGGATTCCCGGGCGCCGATCCACGCCGACAACTACGGCATCGACGCCTTGCTCGCCGATCAGGACGCGCTATCTGAGGTCGTCCGCTTCGACCTTCCGCGGCTGGGCCGTCTGGATGGCCTGGACGTCGTCCATCTGCAGTGCCACATCGGCACCGACACCCTCAGCCTGGCCCGGTTGGGCGCGGCCAGCGTCACCGGAGTGGACCTCTCGCCCGTCTCGCTCGACGAGGCCCGGCGGCTTGCTGCGGCAGCCGGCACCCCGATCGACTACATCGAATCCGACGTCTACTCGGCTCCGGCCGCGCTGGCCCGACAGTTCGATCTGGTCTACACCGGGATTGGTGCGATCTGCTGGTTGCCGAGCATCAGCCGGTGGGCGCAGACGGTGTCCGCCCTGCTGCGTCCGGGCGGACGGCTGTTCATTCGGGACGGCCACCCGGTGCTGAACTCCCTGATCCAGGTGGAGCTGGGGCCCGACCCGACTGATCGGGAGCAGCAGCCGACAATCACCGCCGGCGGCGGCCAGACGCTTGCCCTCGAACTGCCCTACTACGAGCAGCAACAGTGGCTGACCTGGAGTGAGGAGCACACCTACGCCGGGGACGACCTGGTGGCCTCCCCGGTCTCGGTGGAGTGGAATCACGGCCTTGCCGAGATCGTCACTGCCGTCCTGGACGCCGGGCTGCAGCTCACCTCACTGGCCGAACACGACTCGGTCCCGTGGGAGCCGTTCCCCGGTCTGATGTCTTTCGACGCTCAGACCGGGGAGTATCGGCTCACCGATCGTCCGCAGCGGCTGCCGGCCAGCTTCACCCTGACCGCGGTCAAGGCGGGCTGAGCCAGCTCAGGATCGGCTGGTCACCTCAAGGCCGGAACTGTCTGCGTTCAGATCGAAGTGCACGACGTCGCCATCGACCACCTCGCCGGACAGCACCCGGCGGGCCAGGCCGTCCTCGATCGTCGACTGGACCAGCCGCTTCAGCGGACGGGCCCCGTAGACGGCGTCGAAGCCGGCCAGCGCCAACCAATCCTTGCCGGCCTGGCTGACCTCGACACTGATCCGGCGGTCGGCCAGCCGGGCGTTCAGCCGGCGCAGCTGGATATCGACGATCCGGGACAGATCCTCGGTGCTCAGCGGGTCGAACAGGACGATCTCGTCCAGCCGGTTCAGGAACTCCGGCTTGAATGCCTGCCGGACCACGCCCATCACTGCCTGGTTCTTGGTGTCGGCGTTCAGGGCCGGGTCGGCCAGGAACTGCGACCCCAGGTTCGAGGTCATGATCAAGATCACGTTGCGGAAGTCGACGGTCCGTCCCTGGCCGTCGGTGAGCCGGCCGTCGTCAAGCACCTGGAGCAGGATGTTGAAGACATCGGCGTGGGCCTTCTCCACCTCGTCCAGCAGTACCACCGAGTACGGACGACGTCGCACCGCCTCGGTCAGCTGGCCGCCCTCCTCGTAGCCGACGTAGCCCGGAGGCGCACCGACCAGCCGAGAAACGGTGTGCTTCTCGCCGTACTCGCTCATGTCGATACGGACCATGGCGTGCTCGTCGTCGAAGAGGAACTCGGCCAGAGCCTTGGCCAGCTCGGTCTTGCCGACGCCGGTCGGGCCGAGGAACAGGAAGGAGCCGGTCGGCCGGTTCGGGTCGGAGATCCCGGCCCGGGAACGACGCACGGCATCAGCCACCGCCACCACGGCCTTGCGCTGACCGATCAGCCGCTGACCGAGCAGCTCCTCCATGCTCAGCAGCTTCTCGCTCTCTCCTTGCAGCATCTTGCCGACCGGGATCCCAGTCCATGCCGAAACCACCTCGGCGATGTCGGTAGCCGACACCTCCTCACTGACCATCGGCTTGGTGTTCGCCTCCGCCTGCGTGGCCCGCTCGAGCTCGGCCTCCAAGCCGGGGATCTGGCCATACAGGATCTGGGATGCCTTGGTCAGGTCGCCCTCGCGCTGGGCGCGCTCGGCCTCGATCCGCAGCTTGTCGATGTGCTCCTTGATCTCGCCGACCCGGTTCAGGCCCGACTTCTCGGCCTCCCAGCGGGTCTCCAGACCACGCAACTCCTCCTTGGCGTCGGCCAGCTCGGCGGTCAGCCGCGAGTAACGCTCACGGGAGGCGGCGTCGGTCTCCTTCTCCAAGGCGAAGGCTTGCATCGTCATCCGGTCGATGTCACGGCGCAGCATGTCGATCTCTTCGGGCGAGGAGTCGATCTCCATCCGCAGCCGGGAGGCCGACTCGTCGATCAGGTCGATCGCCTTGTCCGGCAGCTGACGGCTGGTGATGTAGCGATTGGACAGCGTCGCGGCAGCAACCAGCGCCCCATCGGTGATCCGCACCTTGTGGTGGGCCTCGTAGCGCTGACGCAACCCCCGCAGGATCGCGATCGTGTCCTCCACGCTCGGCTCACCGACGAAGACCTGCTGGAAACGGCGCTCCAGAGCAGGATCCTTCTCGATCCGCTCGCGGTACTCGTCCAAGGTGGTGGCCCCGATCATCCGCAGCTCACCGCGGGCCAGCATCGGCTTGAGCATGTTGCCGGCGTCCATGCTGGAATCGCCGGACGCGCCCGCACCCACCACTGTGTGCAGCTCGTCGATGAAGGTGATGATCTTGCCTTCAGCGTCTCGAATCTCGTTCAGGACGGCCTTGAGCCGCTCTTCGAACTCGCCGCGGTACTTCGCGCCGGCCACCATCGAGGCCAGGTCGAGGGAGACCACTCGGCGTCCCTTCAGCGAATCGGGGACGTCGCCGGCCACCACGCGCTGAGCCAGCCCTTCGACGACAGCGGTCTTGCCGACGCCGGGCTCGCCGATCAGCACCGGATTGTTCTTGGTGCGTCGGGCCAGCACCTGGACGACGCGGCGGATCTCGGCGTCGCGGCCGATCACCGGGTCGAGTTTGCCGTCCCGCGCCTTCTCGGTGAGGTCGACGGAGTACTTGTCCAGCGAGGACTCGCTGCCCTCATCGGAGGCCGAGTTCACCCGCTTGTCGCCACGACTGGCCGCAAAGGCGGCGTTCAGCTTGTCGGTGGTCGCACCCAGGTCGGTGAGAATCTGTCGGGCGTCCGAGGCGACGGCGGACAGGGCGAGCAGCAGATGCTCGGTGGCCACGAAGGCGTCGCCGAGCTGCTCGGCGCGGGTCTGCGCATCGGCGAGCACGCGGGCCAGGCCGCCGGACATCGCCGGCTGGGTCACTGAGGAGCCCTGGGCGCTCGGCAACTTCTTGATCGCACCCTGAGCGGCGGCATCAACCACCTGCGGATCAACGTCGATCGCACTGAGCAGCGGTGCGACGGTGTTGTCGGGCACCAGCAGCAGCGCGTGCAACAGGTGCACCGGCTCGGCATTGGGGTTGCCATTGGTGAGGGCGTTTCGGACGGCAGCCGACACAGCATCCCGGCTTCGGGTGGTCAGCTTTTCGGTGTCCATTCACATCTCCTGAGCAAAGTTGAGTTCACCAGACTCAACTAGCTTAGCGCGTCGGTTATTCCGCCGCAGAGGACAAAGCCTCGGGGGACGACCTGAGCGCACCCTGGTTCTGCCGACCAGCCGCAAAGGTGCCCAGGACTAGGAGAATCACGCCAACCACGATGCCGAGATTGTCGACGAGCTGTTCCCACGGCTGGTAGCTGAACTCGACGTCGTCACCACGGCGCAACCACATGAACGGGGCCACCATCCCCCACAGGCTGTAGCCCAGTCCGGTCCAGCGGAACCAGCCGGGCAACTCACGGTGCTGCCACAAGACAATGGCCAGCGGAACCAGCCAGACGTAGTGATGGGACCAGGAGATCGGGGACGCCAGCAGGCTGGTCAGTCCGGCCAGGCAGAGCGCCACCGCAGCCTGACCGGAACGCTGCATCCGGACACCGGCAACCAGGCCCAAGACGAGCACCAGCCCAGCCAGAACCAGGCCGCCGCCACTGGAGTTCCCGACCAGCCGCGTCCACATACCCAGCACCGATTGGTTGGTGGCGTAGACGATGCCGGAGTTCATTCCAGAGTCGCCGGTGGCGAGCTTGGCCCAGTAGGTGACCGAGTCACGTGGCAGCAGCGCGAAGCCGAGCCCGGTGGCGACCACAAAGGAGGCGAAGGCGATCAGGCCGGCCTTACGGCGCCCGGCGAAGAAGTTCTGCGCGGCCACCACGGCCGGAGTCAGCTTGATCGCAGTCACCGCGCCCACCAGCCACCCTTCCGGCAGCAGTCGACGCCGGAAGACCCGCGGACCCGGCATCGAGTCCAGCACGGCGGCAGCCACCAGGAAGACCCCCAGCTGACCGAACCACAAGGTGTCTCGCACCGGCTGGACGAGCAGGATGACCACCGTCAGCAGCGTGCTGAGTCGCCACCCGGCCAGCCCCAGCCGGTGCAGCACCGCAGCCAGCGCGGCCACGCACAGCAGCAGCCACAGGGCCGCGGCCAGATCGAACGGCAGCCAGGCGAACGGGACGGTCAGCAGTGCGGCGAAGCCCGGGTAGATCCACGGCAGCTGACCTTGGGCGTCGAAGATGTCATGGCCGGCCAGTACGTTCTGCCCGGTGCGGGTATAGACCGCCAGGTCGATCATCCCCGGATGCCACAGCGTCGGCACCCAGTCGATCGTCGCCCCGCCGATATAGAACGCGGCCAGCACCGGCGGCAGAGCCAGCGCTGCCGTCCGCAGCCATCTGTTCATCCTCATCTCTCGGCCAAGCCTAGAGCCACCCGCTAGCCGCTCGTCGCCGCGGCCGACGCGGCCGTCACCCGCTTGGGCAGGCCCAGACCGAGCAGCACGACCGAAGTGATCAGCGGGAGGCTCGCCATCACCCGTAGCCAGGTCGCTGGCTGCAACTCCGAGAGCCACCACGGCGAGAACATCGAACAGGCGACCACGAGGAGCACCCCCAACGTCCGCACCCACAGCTGCTCGGCCAGGGCGAGATACAGCCCGACGAGAACCAGCCAGACCATGTGGTGACCCCAGGTGATCGGACTGATCACGCAGGGGATGAGTCCGAACAGGATCACCGCAGCGAACTCCTCGCCCCGGCGGCGCAGCTGCACCGCCCGATAGCAGCCGATCGCAATGATCACCAGGCAGCCCACCACCCAGAGCAGACGCTGCCAGTCCCCGCCGATCTCCCAGTGAGCCAAGAATCCGAGCAACGACTTGTTGCGCAGCCAGCTGATCGTCCCGATCCGATCGGACTGGAAGATGATCTGGGTCCAGTACTGCCACGACTGGGCCGGCAGGATCAGCCAGCTGACCGCTGTGGCGGCGACGAACGCCGCGACTGCCTGCAGCGCCGCCCGCCACTGCCGAGTCACCAGCAGGTACAGCACGAAGGCGGCCGGTGTCAGCTTCACTGCCGCAGCCAGACCCACCAGAATCCCCCGCCAGCGCGCCGGGACCACGACCAGGTCGAGGGTGACCATGGTGACCAGCATCAGGCTCACCTGCCCCAGCCCGATCCCGAACGAGATCGCATGACTGAGGACGAGACCAAGCCAGACCGCGGCCAGGACGCTGACCATCACGATGGTCGACCACCGCCGGGATGCCGGACGGTTGCGCACCACCAGCCAGGCCAGGGCAATCGTCGCCGGCAGTTGCAGCAGGACCCACAGCGCAGCGCTGCGCTCCAACCCGGTCATGGCGGCCGGAATCATCAAGATCGCCGCAAAGGGCGGATAGACGAAGGGCAACACCTGGCCGCCACTGAAAATCGAGTACTCATACAGGCCACCGCCGGTGAGCATCGAGTGCACCGCGCCCCAGTAGACGGTGAAGTCGACCCGCTCCACCTGCTCACGACTCGGCGGCAGGAACCAGAAGAACACCGCCAGCGCAGCGAAGACCCCCACGGCAGCCCAGCGCAGGATCCGTTTGTGCCGACCAGTCACCTATCCACCTCTCCACCGCGACGTCCGGGGACCCCCGCCAACGAGCCGATCAACAGCACCACCGCCACCACGTCCCCGGCGATCGCCAATCCGGGCGGCAGGTCGCTGCGGTAGGAAAGCAGCGGCGTGCCCGCCAGGAAGCCCAGCAGGATCGCCACTCCCAGCCAGCGTCGCCAGCCGGCACAGAAGGCCAGGTACAGGCCGGCCAGCGGCAGCCAGACCAGGTGATGCGGCCAGGAGACCGGACTGATCACGGTGGAGACCAGACCGACGGTGATCACCGCCGCCAGCGCCGCGCCCTCACCACAGCGGCGGCGAGCGCGCCACAGCCCGATCCCGGCGACGGCGGCGGCCAGCACCAGCCACAGCGCCGTCCGGCCCGGCCCGGCTATGCCCAGATGGGCCAGCAGGCCCAGCAACGACTTGTTCCTGGTGACGTCCGGCTCGCCGACCCGGGACGTCTCGAACAGCAGCGACGTCCAGTAGCGCCAGGACGGGCCGGGCAGGACCGCGAAGCCGATCGCCGTCGCCACCGCCCCGGCGATGGCGGCATTCGCGGCGGCGCGCCACTGCCGGGTGAGCAGGAAGTAGAGCAGGAAGATACCCGGAGTCAGCTTGATCGCAGCAGCCACACCGGTCAGCACCCCGCGCCAGCGCGGCGGCACCACCACGGTGTCCAGAACCACGGCAGTGACCAGGATCAGACTCACCTGGCCCAGCGAGATCCCATGCAGCGCCGGCTCGGACGCAGCCAGCCCCAGCCACCCAGCAGCCACCAGAGTGATCGCCTCCGGCCGGCCCAGACCAGCCGGCAGACCCGTCCGCCGGGCGACCACCACAGCCATGGCGAGCAGGCAGCCCAGCTGGACGACCGCCGAGGTCAGCCACCCGGTGGCGAGGGGAAGCCAGGTGGTCGGCACCATCGCGATGGCCGCGAAGGGCGGATAGGTGAACGGCAGCCGACGGCCATCAGGCAGCACCATCAGGTACTGGTAGAGGTCTCCCCCACCCAGCCAGAAACCGACCGCCTCCCGATAGACCTGAAAGTCGGTGATATCGAGGGTATCGGCCAGATGCACCAGATACCCCAGCAGCACCGTCCAGCCGAGAGCGACAAGGGTCAACGCCAAGCCGAGAATCGGCAGGCGCCAGTGCCGGACAGACGACGCGTCCGAGGTCATCGCCGGGCACCCACCGGTCGCGGCCGCGACCCGAAACCGAGCACCAGCAGCACCACCAGCGCCGGCAACTCGACCCCGACCGCCAATGCCGGGCTGGTCACCAGATAGTCGCCGTACCAGGGGTAGGCGAACAGGACCCCGGCCAGAACCACGGTGAGCACAGTGGGCAGCCAGCCACGCTGGAGCAACCACCAGCACGCCACCAGGGCCAGCCACAGCTCGTGGTGCGGCCAGGAGATCGGCGAGACCGCCACCGACAGCGCACCGACCAACAGGACGGCACCCAGCGCGTCCCCGGCGGCCAGCGCTCGGCTGGCCCGCCAGTAAGCCAGGACCGCCACTGCGGCGGCGACCACCAGCCAGGTGATCGTGGTCGCGGCCCCGTCGGGCAGCATCCGGGACAAGAAGCCCAACAGTGACTTGTTCACCGTCGAGTCGGTGCGACCCACCCGTCCGGTCTGCCACAGCTTGTCGCACCAATAGCTCGTCGATGCCGCCGGAAACAGCAGGTAGGTGAGCCCGGTCGCGGCCGCGAACACACCGGCACTCATGGCGGCCTGTCGCCACTGACGGGTGATCAGGTAGTAGGGGATGAAGACCAGCGGGGTCAGCTTCACGGCACTGGCCAGGCCGACCAGGACCCCTTGCCAGCGCCGCGGCAGCCAACTGTCGAACAGGGCCAGTCCGATCACGAACAGGCTTGCCTGACCGACTGCGAGGTCGTGCAGAAAGGGGTAGCTGAAGATGAACAGCAGGCCGGCCAGCGCCGTCCACAGCACCCGGCTGGCCACGCCCGGTTGCGGACGCGATCCGCTGGCGGCGGCAGCCCGGCTGACCAGCAGCCAGCAGCAGGCGGCAGCAAGAGCGAAAGTCAGCGCCGTCCAGATCACCTTCGCCGCGAACAGCGGGACAACCACCAGCCACGACATCGCCAGCGCCGCGAACGGTGGGTAGGTGAAGCCGAGCCCATGGACGGTGGGGTGCTGGTACACCCACTCGTAGAGGTCTCCGCCACTGACGGCGTAGCTGATCGCACCTCGGTAGATCTCCAGGTCGCCGAGCAGTCCCGGACCCGCGGCCGACGACATGGCCAGCAGCAGGATGGCCGCTGCGGCGCAGGCGATCACCGTGGCGGCGACCGCGAGAATGCGCACGCGCTGGTTGGGTGTGACCTCCACCGGCAGTACTCCCTCGTCGTCGCTAGTCACCCTAACCTGAGCCGACCTCAGGAACTGCGAGACGCGAGGAATCCTCAGTGCCCGACGATGAGGGAGATCCCCAGCAGGATCATCACCACGGCCACAAAACCGTCCAACAGTCGCATGCCCCACTCGGTGGTGAGCCAGCGACCGAGCAGCCGCGCTCCGTAGCCCAAGCCGTAGAACCAGCCGATGCTGCCGATCATCGCGCCGAGGGCGAACCACCAACGTTGATCGCCGTGGGTGGCGGCCACCGAGCCGAGGAGAAAGACGGTGTCGAGATACACATGCGGGTTGAGCCAGGTCAGGGCCAGACAAGTGGCCACCACCTGGAGCCGGCTCGCCGAGCCCGTCCCGGGAAGGTCGGGGGCCACCGCCGCGGGACGTCGCGTCCGTCGCGCGGCGAGCAGGCCGTAGCCGATCAGGAAGGCCGCCCCCGCCCAGCGGACGACTTCGACCAGCCACGGCACGGCGGCGGTGGCCGCACCGAGCCCGGCGACACCGATGCTGATCAAGGTGAGGTCGGACAGCGCACAGATGGTGGCAACGGTGAACACATGCTCTCGCCGGATCCCCTGCCGCAGGACGAATAGGTTCTGCGCGCCGATGGCGACGATCAGGGACAGGCCAAGGCCAAGGCCGGCAAGCAGAGTGGTCACGGTGTGACGCTAAGCCCGAACCGGACACAAGTACAGCTCAGGTTTCTTTGGCTGCATTAGTATCGCTTAGGTGGAGCTGCCCCTAGATCTGACCCGCACCCTGGCTGCCGTGGTGGCGTCCGGCTCACTGGAGGCGGCCGCCACCCAGCTGCAAGTGACCCCCTCAGCGGTCTCACAACGACTCAAGACCCTGGAGAGTCAGCTCGGGCGCGTCCTGCTGGTTCGGAGCAAGCCGGTGCAACCAACTCCAGCCGGACAAGCACTGATCCGGCTGGCCCGGCAGCTGAGTGCACTCGAGCACGACACCCTGGCCGAGCTCGGCCTGGCCGAGTCCGGACCGGTCGAGGTGCCGCTCGCCGTGAATGCCGACAGCCTGGCGACCTGGTTCCTGCCGGCGCTGGCTCCGCTGGCCGTGCAGGGGATCGTCTTCGACCTGCACCGCGACGATCAGGACTTCACCGCTGGGCTGCTGGAGTCCGGGACGGTCTCAGCCGCAGTCACCTCCGCCGAGCACCCGGTGGCCGGTTGCTCGGTGCGCCGGCTGGGCGCCATGCGCTACCTGCCGGTGGCCACGCCGGCCTTCGTCGAGCGCTGGTTCGCAGCCGACGATCCGGACGCCTACCAGCGCGCCCCACTGCTGGACTTCGATCGCCGTGACGGGCTGCAGACCAGGTACCTGCTCGGCGTGGGCGCGGATCCGGCGCTGCCGCCACGCCATCACGTCCCTGCGTCCAGCGACTTCGCTCGGGCCTGCCAACTCGGCTTCGGCTGGGCACTGGTGCCCGAGCACCAGTCGGTGCCGGCGATCCGGGACGGGCGCCTGATCCAGCTGGGCGGCGCGCCGGTGGAGGTTCCGCTGTTCTGGCAGCGCTGGAAACTGCGCTCGCCGCTGCTGGAACAGATCGAGGAGGCGGTGGTCGCCGGAGCACGAGCCGCGCTGCACCGCTGAGCCGGCGGCTTCGTCGAGGACGCCTTCCGCAGGCCCGTGCGAGCGGGATGCATCCAGTGGACATCCCCTGCCGCACGGCGCGGCACCGCCATAGGCTCACCAGGTGCCTACTGCCGAGCGCTACACCCACGGTTATGCCGAAGCCGTCCTGGCTTCCCACAGCACCCGCACAGTGGAGAACTCCTTCGCCTACGGGAGAGCCGTGCTGCACCCAGGGTTGCGGGTTCTCGATCTTGGCTGCGGACCCGGCACCATCACGATCGGCCTCGCTCGCGCTGTCGCACCCGGCCCGGTGGTCGGGATCGACATCGACCAGACCGTGGTTGAGCGCGCCCGCGACAATGCGGCCGGGGTCGCGAACCTGTCCTTCCTGCAGGGCAGCGCCACCCGGCTCGGATTTGCCGACGACAGTTTCGATCTCAGCCACGCTCACCAAGTGCTGCAGCACCTCGGCGATCCGGTCGCCGCACTGAGAGAACTGGCCCGGGTGACCCGCCCAGGCGGCACCGTCGCTGTCCGCGATGCCGACTACGGCGCATTCCACTGGTACCCCGAGCTTCCCGAGCTCGACCGGTGGCGCAACCTCTATCGTGCGGTGGCCCGGGAGAATGGTGGAGAGCCTGACGCCGGACGGCATCTGCTGTCATGGGCTCACGCCGCCGGCCTCGAGCGAGTCGAGGTCCACTCCTCCACCTGGACCTACAGCGCAGGCCACACTGCTGCGTGGTGGGGGCGATCATGGGCGCAACGGGTCGTCGATGCAGCTTTCGCGCAGCGGGCCGTCAGCCTGGGGCTCGCGGCGCCGGCTGAGCTCGGCGAACTCCGTGCAGCCTGGCTGAAATGGGCCGACGACCCGGACGCGGTCTTCGTGGTGCCACACACAGAGTTGTTGATCACCTGCTGAACGCGCAGCCCGAAGCCGGGCTCGGCCGAAAGACGACCCACGGGCGTGAGCGTCAGCGGACGGTGATCGCCCGCATCTCCTTGACTCGGACCCGACCCAGGTGGACCTGGCCCGATTGGGCGGCAGTGAACAGCCGGGAGCCGTCCTCGGGGTTCTGCAGCCGAGCGACCAGCTCGGTGAGCCGGAGCAGCTGGGCGCGCATCCCGTCCAGCTCATCCTCCAGCGCCAAGATCCGCCGGATGCCCTCCAGATTGATCCCCTCGCTCTGGGACAACTGCTGGATATGGCGCAGCTTGGCGATGTCGCGCAGCGAGTAGCGCCGGCCGCGGCCCTTGGCCCGGCCCGGCACGACCAGGCCAAGCCGGTCGTAGCCGCGCAGGGTTTGCGGATGCATGTCGGCCAGCTGAGCCGCCACCGAGATCACGAAGATCGGGGCATCGGCGTCCAGCCGGTCAGGCAGGTAGTCGTTCATCGGACGGCCCTGAACAACTCGGCCCGCGGGTCGGTGCCGCCAGCCAGCGTCGCGAAGGAGGCCAGCGCCGCCTTCGCCTCCTCGGTCAGATGCTTGGGAACCTGCACCTCGACAGTGACCAGTAGGTCTCCGACCTTGGTGTTGGTCTTCACTCCGCGCCCGCGAACTCGGAAGGTGCGTCCGTTCGGAGTGCCGGCCGGCACCCGCAGCCGCACCGGGCCGCCGTCCAGGGTCGGCACGCTGATCTCGGCGCCCAGAGCCGCCTCAGCAAAGGTCACCGGCGCAGTGATCGTGACGTGTTCGCCCTTGCGTCCGAAGAGCTTGTGCGGACGCACATGCACCAGCACGTACAGGTCGCCGGCCGCCCCGGAGTTCTCCCCGGCACCACCCTTGCCCTTGATCCGGACCCGCTGGCCATCGGTGACGCCGGCCGGGATCCGCACCTGCATGTTGCGCGACGACTGGGCGCGCCCACTTCCGGCACAGGTCGGACAGGGGTCTTCGACGATCAGGCCACGTCCGCGACACTCGCGGCAGGGCTCAGTGACGGCGAACACGCTGCTCGCACTGGACGTCTGGACGCCGCTGCCCTGGCAGGCCCGACAGACCTTCGGCTGTGTGCCCGGACGGGCACCGGTGCCATGACAGGTCGGACAGGCCGCCTCGGAGGTGGTCTGCATGGTCACCATCGGCCCGGTCAACGACTCGGCGAAATCGATGGTGACCTCGCCTTCGATGTCGGCGCCGCGACGCGGCCCACGGCTGGGCCGTCGAGCCGCCCCGCCGCCACCACTGAAGAGATTCCCCAGGAGATCACCCAGGCCACCCTCACCACCGGAGCTGAAGTTCGCGAACAAGTCCTCCGCAGAGGCCCCCTGTCCGGACCGCGGAAAGCGGAACCCGCCACCGCCGCCGAAGAGCCGCCGTGCCTCGTCGTACTCCTTGCGCTTCTCGGCATCAGAGAGGACGGAGTTGGCTTCGGAAATCTCCTTGAACTTGGCTTCAGCCTCAGGATTGGCCCCGTTCTGGTCGGGGTGGAACTGGCGGGCCAGCTTGCGGAAGGCCTTCTTGATCTCCTCTGGCTTAGCGTCGGAGGAGACGCCCAGCACCTTGTAGTAGTCCTTTTCGATCCAGTCCTTGGTACTCATCGCGCCTCCTTTCGGCGTTCTCAGGCGTCCGGATCCGCCACACCCACCCTGGCCGGGCGGATCACCCGCTCGTTCAGTCTCACACCTCGCTGCATGACCGCAGAGACCGTCGGCCCGGCCAGTTCGCCTTCCATCGGCAACTGCATCAACGCCTCATGGACTTGTGGATCGAACAGGTCCCCGACCTCGCCGAAGGTCTCCAGGCCATATTTCGACGCGGTCTTCTCGAACTCCTCGGCGACCAGCTTGAAGCCGCCGACCAGCTCATCATGCTCGCGCGCGGCCTCGATGCTGTCCAGGATCGGCAGCAGATCGAGAATCACCGCCTCGATCCCGGCCGCCCGGGACAGCGCCCGGTCACGGTCGACCCGCTTCTTGTAGTTGGCGTACTCGGCGTGCAGCCGCTGCAGGTCATTGGTGCGCTCGGCAACCAGGGCCGACAGCTGGTCGGTCTGAGACTCAGGCTCGGCCGGGGCCGGCTGCTGGTCGGCCGCAGCCTCTTCGTCCAGCAGTTCGGCCAGGGCTTCGTCCATGGCGTCGGCCGAGGCCTGGTCCTCACCAGGCTCCGGCGTCGGCTCGTTGTTGTCTTCGCTCACTTGTCCTTGCCGTCCTCGTCCACGATCTCGGCGTCCACGACGTCGTCATCGCCGGCGGGGGCGGACGCAGCCGCTTCAGACTCGGCCTTGGCCTGGGCTGCGGCGTACATCGCCTGGCCCATGGCCGAAGCCTTGGTGTTCAGGTCCTCGACAGCAGCCTTCACCGCGTCGTTGTCGTCACCGGTGAGCGCTCCCTTGAGCGTGGCCAAGGCCTCTTCGACCGGCTTCTTGACGTCGTCGGACAGCGCCTCGGCGTTCTCGGCGAGCAGCTTCTCGGTACGGAACGCCAGCGCGTCCGCCTCGTTGCGCATCTCGACGGCCTCGCGACGCTTGCGGTCGTCCTCGGCGTGAGCCTCGGCGTCCTTCATCATCCGGTCGATGTCGTCCTTGCCGAGGGCGGAGCCGCCGGTGACAGTCATCGACTGCTCCTTGCCGGTGGCCAGATCCTTGGCGTGCACGTGAACGATGCCGTTGGCGTCGATGTCGAAGGTGACCTCGACCTGCGGCACTCCGCGCGGAGCCGGCATCAGACCGGTCAGCTCGAAGTTGCCCAAGCTCTTGTTGTCGCGGGCGAAGTCACGCTCGCCCTGGTACACCTGAATCATCACCGACGGCTGGTTATCCTCCGCGGTGGTGAACACCTCGGAACGCTTGGTCGGGATGGTGGTGTTGCGCTCGATGATCTTGGTCATCACGCCGCCCTTGGTCTCGATGCCGAGGCTCAGCGGGGTGACGTCGAGCAACAGGACGTCCTTGACCTCACCCTTCAGCACACCGGCCTGCAGGGACGCACCCAAGGCCACGACCTCATCGGGGTTGACGCCCTTGTTGGGCTCCTTGCCGCCGGTGAGCTCCTTGACCAGGTCGACCACGGCCGGCATCCGGGTGGAGCCACCGACCAGGATCACGTGGTCGATCTTGGCGATGGAGGTGTTGGCATCGGCGATCACCGCGTTGAACGGGGACCGGCAGCGATCCAGGAGATCCTGGGTCATCCGCTGGAACTCGGCGCGGGTGAGCCGCTCATCCAGGTGCAGCGGGCCCTCGGCGCCGGCGGTGATGTAGGGCAGATTGATCGAGGCCTCCTGGGCGCTCGACAGCTCGATCTTGGCGCGCTCTGCAGCCTCCTGGAGGCGCTGGCGAGCCATCTTGTCCTTGCTCAGGTCGATGCCGTTGGCGTTCTTGAACTGGGTGACCAGCCAGTCGACGACCCGCTGATCCCAGTCGTCGCCGCCCAGGCGGTTGTCGCCCTTGGTGGCCTTCACTTCGAAGACGCCGTCGGCGATCTCCAGCAGAGAGACGTCGAAGGTGCCACCGCCCAGGTCGAAGACCAGGATGGTCTGCTCGTCGGACTTGTCCAGGCCGTAGGCCAGGGCCGCGGCGGTCGGCTCGTTGATGATCCGGTCGACGCTCAGGCCGGCGATTTCGCCGGCTTCCTTGGTTGCCTGACGCTCGGCGTCGGAGAAGTAGGCCGGGACGGTGATCACGGCGTTGGTGACCGGCTCACCCAGGTAGGCCTCCGCGTCGCGCTTGAGCTTCATCAGCACGCGAGCGCTGATCTCCTGCGGGGTATAGGCCTTGCCGTCGATGTCGACGGTCCAGTTGGTGCCCATGTGGCGCTTCACCGATCGGATCGTCCGATCGATATTGGTGACGGCCTGGCGCTTGGCGACCTCGCCGACCAGGACCTCGCCACCCTTGGCGAAGGCGACCACCGACGGGGTGGTCCGGGAGCCTTCGGCATTCGGAATGACCGTGGGCTCGCCGCCTTCAAGGACAGCGACGACAGAATTGGTGGTGCCGAGGTCGATGCCGACTGCTCGTGCCATGGTTACTACCTCCGGTTGAGTCTGGAACGAGTTGAGCATATCAGGCTCAACTACAAGATTGAGTTCACCAGACTCAACTCAGGGGCAGCCCCGGGTATTCCCCCGCACTCGCACCACCGGACGCAGCCGGCAGCCGGGCAAGATCGCGAGATTGGCCAGCTCCCGTGCAACCAGCGCCTCCAGCGGCGGACGGCCGCGGGGTGCAGCCGGTAGGCCCGGGGGCGGGTATCAGGTCGCGAGGCGCGCGCACCGGCGTCGATCGTGTCGTGGACTCGTCCGTCCACGCCATCGATGCCAATCAACCTTCCCGAACCGGTCAGGAAGAATGGCGGTCATGCGCGCGGTGATCTTCGACCTGGACGGAACGCTGACCGATACCGAACACCTGTGGGATCTGGTCCGCCGGGAGATGGCCGTCGAGGACGGCATCGACTGGCCGGAGGACGCAACCCGGGTGATGATGGGGATGTCCACCCAGGAGTGGTCGGCCTATCTCAGTGAGGTCGTCGGCCTTTCCGGGACCGCCGCCCAACTCGCCCAGCGCAGCATCGCCGGCATGCAGGAGCACTACCGGCGCGGCGTCCAGGTGTTGCCCGGCGCGATCGAGGCCGTCCGCCGGATGCACGACCACTGGCCGGTGGCGCTGGCGAGCTCGTCCCCTCGCGTTCTGATCGACACCGCCGTGGAAGTGCTGGGCCTGGGCGATGTCTTCGCCACCACGGTGAGCACCGAGGAGCTGGGGGGAGCCGGCAAGCCCGCCCCAGATGTCTATCTGGAGACGTGCCGTCGCCTTGGCGTCGACCCGGCCGAGGCTGTGGCCATCGAGGACGCCCACAACGGAATTCTGGCTGCGAATGCCGCCGGGATGGCGGTAGTAGCCGTGCCGCCACACTTCAACCCGCCCCCGGCGAGCACCCTCGTCCTCGCCGATGCCGTCTTGACCAGCCTGCACGAGCTGAGCGTCGAGCTTGTCGAGTCACTGATCGCCGAGAGCCGATAGCCGATAGCCGATAGCCGATCGTGAGGCGCATCGAACGTCCACGCCCCGTGAGTGGCCCGTTGTTGACGAATGCCTGACAGAATCGCCAACGCCATAGAGAGCCGCCTGGTCGCCTGCCGATAATCCTGGGACAGACAGGAGAACAGGCATGCGGATCGAAGTGCGGCGCTGGCGGCCGGCGGATGCACTCGTGGCGGGTTCTGCGGTTGTCATGGTCATCGGATCGGTTGCACTCTCGTGGCTCAACCTGTTCCCGATCACCGGCAAGGTCACCTTCGTCGACATCGAGTGGTACCGACGCGCCTTGGACGAGGTGGCCGCCGGCCGCCCGATGTCGAGCCAGCTGAACTACCCGCCAGTGAGCCTGATCCTGCTTTCCCCGCTCCGCGGGTTGCCCGCCCTCGCCGGCGAGCAGCTCTGGGCCGGCGCCAGCATCGCCGTCGCCCTGCTCCTCGCCGCGATCACGGTCCGCGCCTCGACCGCGGCCACGGATCAGGCCCGGACCGTCCGGCAGCGGGCGCTGGGAATGGCGATCGCAACTCCGCTGATACTGCTCAGCTTCCCGGTCTCCTTCAACCTCACGACCGGACAGCTCAGCATCTTCGTGATGGCTCTGGCCATGGTGGATGCGGCCGGGCTACTGCCGCGACGATTTCAGGGCAGCCTGGTGGGAGTCGCAGCCGCCCTGAAACTCACTCCGCTGATCTTCGTCCCCTACTACGCGATCACCCGACAGTGGCGCCAGCTTCGGCTGGCCGTCGCCACCTTCGGCACACTTGGTGCGATCGGCTTCGCGCTCTTCCCGCGAGACTCGATCGATTTCTGGCTCCACCCCGGGGCCGCCGCACAGCTGGCCGGAGCCTCACACCTGAACGTGACTATCCTCGGCGTCTTCCTGCAGTGGCCGGGCGACTCGACACCGGTGCGCGCGGCCTGGCTCGCCCTCGCCGTCGGAGCAGCTGCTGCGGCGTACTGGAGAGCACGCAGCCACTTCCTGCGCGGCGAGCAGTTCCAGGCCGCGTTGGTGATCGGCATCGCCTCCACGGTGATCGGCCCGCTGGGCTGGTCGCACTACCAGCAGTGGCAGGTGGTCGCCGCGGTCTGGCTGATGCTCAGCGGTCGACGACGCAACGCCGGGTGGGGCCTCCTGCTCTACGTGGCGTTCTCTGCGCCCTATTCACTCGCGGCCTTCGGAGCACTGCGGGATGCCCCGATCGGGGTGGTCGCTCGCGCAATGATCACGATCGCATCGCTGGCCGTCTGCTTCACTGGCCTGCCGCGCTCGCGAACCGAGGAGGAGCTTGCCTCCGCGCAGGCAGCCAGTGAGGACCTGGCTGCCAACCAGTGGGACGCACACCGCGAGGATGATCCGGCTCCTGCCCCGGGATGAGCAGGGTCTCGACCCCGCCTGCGTGTGCACCGGGGCGGCAGTTGTCCCACCGGCAACCCCTACCCTGCACAGGCCTAGCCACCTAGCCTCAAGTTATGAACATTGGCGACGTAGTTCGAACGAAGGGGACGGCGGTGGTCACCATCGCCGGCCAGGCAACCGTGGCGGAGCTGGTCGAACTGCTGGCCCAGCACAACATCGGCGCAGTAGTGGTCAGTGCCGACGACCGCACCATCGACGGCATCGTGACCGAGCGGGACGTGGTTCGGCGACTGGCCAGCCACGGCGCAGCGCTGCTCGGCCAGCCGGTGTCGGAGATCATGACCCGGCAGGTGGTGACCACCGATCCGGAGCAGAAGCTCGAAGATGCCGCTCACACGATGACGTACTCACGCATCCGGCATCTTCCGGTGATCGAGGGTGGCACCCTGTCCGCGATCATCTCGATCGGCGATGTGGTGAAGTACCGGATCGATCAGCTCACCGACGAACGGAACCATCTGCTTGAGTACCTCCACAACTGAGGCTCCCGCCGAGGCATCACTGAAGGCGCTCGGCCTGAGCTATCGGGTGGTTCGGCACGGCCGGGTGTCGTCGCTGGCCGAGGCTGCCGCCGTCCGTGGCGTCGCCCCGGCGCAGATCATCAAGACCTTGGTGGTCCGCCGAGCCGAGGACGACTACCTGTTCGTCCTGGTGCCCGGTGATCGAGAGATCTCCTGGGCGAAGCTGCGCGCCCTGCTGGGCGTGAACCGGATCTCGATGCCGGACGCCGCCACCGCGCTGGCCGCCACCGGGTACGAGCGCGGCACGATCACCCCGTTCGGAGCCAGCCACGCCTGGCCGGTCTATGCCGACGAGCGGATCGGGCCCGGCGAGGTGAGCCTGGGTGCCGGCGAGCATGGAGCCGCGATCGTGGTGGACGCATCTGCCGCCCTCGCTGCCTTGGCAGCCACCGTCGCCGACCTCACTCAGCCGCTGGGATAGGCCGAGCCACCCGGGGATTTTGACCCGCCGACCGCGGACGTGCTAGCCCTAGTCAGGGGCGCCATCGACGAGCGGCCTGCGACCTGGAGGCACCATGAGCATTCTCGGAACCCTGCTACGCGGCCCACTGCTGGGTCTGGCCCGCAGCGACCGAGCCCGCCGACTGGCGGTGAAGGTGCCGATCACCGCCGCGGTCGTCCGCCGCTTCGTCCCCGGCGAGACCGTCGCCGAATGCCTGGACGCGGTCCGAGGGCTGGCCGCCGACGGCCTGCTGGCGACCATCGATCATCTCGGCGAGGACACCACCAGCGAAGCGGACGCCGCCGCAATCCGCGACGCCTACCTGGGGCTGCTGACCGCCCTGGACGAGGCCGGCCTGACGAAGGTCGCCGAGGTCTCGGTGAAGCTGACCGCGCTGGGGATCGGCCTGCCCGACGGGCGACGGATCGCGCTGGCCAACGCCCGGGCGATCTGCGCTGCGGCCCAGGCCGTCGGAACCACGGTCACCGTCGACGCCGAAGACCACACCACCACCGACACCACCTTGGGCATTCTCGCCGAGCTGCGCCGGGACTACCCCGCCACCGCCGGGGTCCTGCAGGCTTATCTGCACCGCACGATCGAGGACGTCGCCGTACTCAACGGCGAGGGCTCACGGATCCGGCTGTGCAAGGGTGCCTACGCCGAGCCGTCCGAGGTCGCCCACCAGACCCGCGAAGAGGTCTCGGCCTCCTACCTGGCCTGCACCCGGGTGCTGATGGACGGCGCCGGGCTGCCGCTGCTGGCCACCCACGATCCGGAGCTGATCACCGCGATCCCCGAGCTGGCGGCCGCGTCCGGACGACACCAGGGTGACTACGAGTTCCAGATGCTCTACGGGATCCGCACCGACGAGCAGCGTCGACTGGCCGCCGGCGGCGAGACCGTCCGGGTGTACGTGCCCTACGGCACCGACTGGTGGGGCTACTTCATCCGCCGCCTGGCCGAGCGTCCGGCGAATCTAGCCTTCTTCTTGCGCGCGCTCTTCGGCCGCTGAGCGACCGGACGGCGCCGCGCAGCGGCGAGCGTGACCAGTTCATTCGATTCCTAACAGTTAGGGACTTGACTGTTAGGAATCTAACGATCTAGAGTTCCTGTCATGGCCGACCTAGAGAACGAGATCACGGAGTTGATCATCCGCATCGCGCGACGCCAACGCCAGCGCGGAGACTTCCGCAACGGCGGTGTCGATCTGGGCGGGCTGACTCCGCATCAAGCCCGGATCGTCGGCTACATCGCCGGCAGGGAATCGACCGGGGTGATCGCCCGCGAAATCGCCGACCTCACCGGCGCCCGTCCGGCCAGCGTCTCCGCCCTGATCAGCGGGCTTGAGGCCGACGGCTGGGTGGAGCGGCAGACCGACCCGTCCGACTCTCGCCGCAAGACCCTTCGGGTCACCGCCAAGGGCCGCGAACTCGTCGGACGCTATGAGGCGCACGCTCACGCCGAGAGTCGCCTCGACCTCAGCAACCTGACGATCGAACAACGCGAACAGCTGAAGTCGCTGCTCGCCGCGATCGACCAGCTCGCCACCGACTGACCTTCAGACTCACCCACACCACCACAGCTTGGCGCCGCGACGCGCCCAGACGCTGTCGCGCGCCCTCAGAAAGGAATGACCATGACCAATCAGCCCTCCTCGCCGTCATCGACCGGCGTCGCCACCCGCGCCTGGCCACTACTGATCGCGATCAGCTTCCTCGCCACGATGGGAATGACCATCGTCTTGCCGGTCCTGCCCTTCGTCGTCCGGCGCTATCTGCCCGACGGCACCAACCTGGCCCCGTGGGTCGGCATTCTCGAGTCGGTGTACGCCCTGTGCGCCTTCCTGGCGGCTCCCGCCCTCGGCGTGCTGTCCGATCGCTATGGACGCAAACCCGTGCTGATCATCTCTGTCCTGGGATCGGCGATCGGCTATCTGCTCTTCGGCATCGGCGGGGCCGTGTGGGTGCTGCTGCTGTCGCGGATCATCGACGGGCTCACCGCCGGTGACATGCCGGTCCTGTTCGCCTACCTGGCCGATATCACCCCACCGGAAGACCGCGCCAAGCGGTACGGCATGCTCGGCGCCCTGTCCGGGGTCGGCTTCATGATCGGGCCGGCTGCCGGCGGACTGCTGGCTCAGCTCGACCTCAACGCCCCGGTGTTCGTCACGGCAGCCATCGCTCTTGCGGTCGGCATCCTCGCCGCCGTCGCACTGCCGGAGACCCACCGGCCGGAGAACCGGATCACGACGGTGAAGCTGATCGACCTTCAGCCGTTCACGATCGTCAAGGATGCCTTCGCCCGCCACGAACTGCGCGCCCTGCTGATCGGCTTCGCGCTGATCAGCCTGCCGTTCGCGTTCTTCGTGAACAACTTCTCGGTGCTGGCCCTGGACACCCTCAACTGGGGCCCGACCCAGGTCGGCCTGCTCACCTCCGGAGTCGGGGTCACCGACATCATCATCCAAGGCGGCCTGCTCGGCCTGCTGATCAGGCTGCTGGGTGATCGAGGAGTGGTGATCGCCGGCATGCTCGGGCAGTTGATCGGCTGTATCGGGCTGGCCGTGACCGCCGCCTTCCTCCCGTCCGCCGCACTGTTCGGGGGCGCGGCACTGCTGTTCGGCGCGAGCCAAGGAGCACAGACTGCCGCCCTGGAAGGGATGCTCTCCACTGCGGTGGACGCCTCCGAGCAGGGCTGGCTGGCCGGAGTCTTCAGCTCACTGGGCTCTGTGATGCAGATGCTCGGTCCGCTGCTGGCCGGCTGGCTGTACGCCTCACTCAGCCACACCGCACCGTACTGGCTGGGCGCGGTCGTGATCGCTGCGGCGACCGTGATTCTGTGGCGCTCCACCCGGACCGCGGCCTCCCGGCCCGCGTCGATCGGCGCGAGCGAAGCCGTGACCGCCTGAACACGGGACGACCGCACTCACCAGGAGGGGGACGGCCATCAGACCGTCCCCCTCCGCTGGCGAAGCTGCGAGCCGCTAGACGATCCGGATCAGCTTCTTGTTGACGAACTCGGTGGCGCCCAGGCGTCCCATCTCGCGGCCGAAACCGGAGCGCTTGACGCCACCGAAGGGCAACTCCACCCCATCGGCCAGGACGCAGTTGACGAAGACCATGCCGGCATCGATCGCGTCTACGACCCGCTGCGCCTGGTCGGGATCGGTGGTGTAGACGTACGACCCCAGGCCGAACGGGGTGTCGTTGGCCACCTCGATCGCCTCGGCCTCGTCGGCCACCTGGTAGACCAGCGCAACCGGGCCGAACAGCTCCTCGCGGTAGGCCGCCGAATCCCTGGGCGTGTTGGCGATCACCGTCGGGGCGTAGAACGCGCCGTCGCGAGTGCCGCCGAGCAGCAACTCGCCGCCGGCCGCGATCGTCCGCGCCACCTGCTGCTCGAGGAACTCTGCGGCTCCCAGGGACGAGACCGGGCCGAGCTCGCAATCCGGGCTGGTCGGATCGGTGGCCGACACCTTGGCCATCGCCGCCACCAGCTTCCCGGCGAACTCGTCGTACAGTTCGGCGACCACGACGGCCCGCTTGGGCGCGTTGCAGGACTGACCGGAGTTGTCCAGGCGTCCGGCGACCAGGTCGGCCACCACGGCGTCCAGATCATCGGTGGAGAGCACGACGAAGGGGTCGGTGCCGCCGAGTTCGAGGACGACCTTCTTCAGGTGCCGTCCGGCCTGCTCGGCCACCGCAGCCCCGGCCTTCTCCGAGCCGGTCAGCGAGACCCCGGCCAGCCGCGGGTCGGCGATCGCATCGGCGATCTGCGTCGCATCGGCGAAGATCAGCTCGAAAGAGCCGGCGGGCGCACCCGCGTCGACGTAGATCTGCGCGATCAGCTGGGCGGTCTTGGGGCACTGCGAGGCCGGCTTGAGCAGCACCGAGTTGCCGGCAGCCAGGTTCGGGCCGGCGAAGCGGGCCACCTGGTAGAAGGGGAAGTTCCACGGCATCACGCCGAGGATCACCCCCAGCGGTGCGCACCGGATCACGGCGCTGCCGGTGCCGGCGCGCAACTCGATCGGCTCATCGGCCAACTCGGCCGCGGCGATCTCGGCGTGGTAGCGGTAGATGTCGGCGGCGAAGTCGATCTCCCCGTAGGCCTGGGCCAGCGGCTTGCCCATCTCGGAGACCAACGCAGCGGCGAGTTCGTCGCGACGCTCGGCATGCAGATCGCCGATCCGGGTCACCAGCGCGGCCCGCTCCTCCACCGATGTGCTGCGCCCCCAGCCCCGGGTGGCAGCATCGGCGCGGCCGATCGCGGCGACCAGTTCGGCATCGCTGATCTGTGGATACTCGGCCAGCTTCTCGCCCGTGGCCGGGTTGATCACGGCGTACGTGCTCATCATGCTCCAATCGCTTGGTCGGTGATTGTCAGGGCTTCATCGATCACATCGAGGCCGCGGTTCAGCTCGCCCTCGGTGATCACCAGTGGTGGTGCGATGTGAGTGCGGTTGTAGTGGGTGAACGGCCAGACTCCGTCGGCCTTGCAGGCGGCGGCGAAAGCAGCCATCGGTGCGTTCTGTGCTGCCGTCGGGTTGAACGGGACCAGTGGTTCGCGGGTGTCTCGATCCTTCACCAGTTCGATCGCCCAGAACAGCCCCCGGCCACGGACCTCGCCGATCGAGGGGTGAGTCTCCAGCCAGCCGTCCAGCCGCGGTGCGATGACGCGGTCGGACAGGTCGCGGACGTGCTCAAGGATGTGATCACGACGGAAGACCTCGAAGGTGGTGACCCCCAGCGCGCAGGCCAGCGGGTGCCCGGAGTAGGTCAGGCCGCCGTAGAAGACGCGGTCGTTGAAGAACTCGGCGATTGTGGCCGAGATGATCACTCCGCCGAGCGGGACGTAGCCGGAGTTGACGCCCTTGGCGAAGGTGACCAGGTCGGGCTGCACGCCGAATCCCTGGAAGGCGAACCACTCCCCTGTCCGCCCGAATCCGGCCATCACTTCGTCGGCGATGTAGACGATGCCGTACTTGTCGCACAGCTCGCGGACGCCGGCCAGGTAGCCGGGCGGCGGCACCAGGATGCCGTTGGTGCCGACGATCGTCTCCAGGATGATCGCCGCGATCGTGTTCGCACCCTCCAGCACGATCACGCTCTCCAGGTGCTCCAGGGCCCGCGCGGTCTCCTGCTCGGGGCTGTCGGAGTGGAACGGCGAGCGGTACGGGTAGGGCCCGAAGAAGTGGACGACGCCATTGGCCGCGGCCTCATTGGCCCAGCGGCGCGGGTCGCCGGTCAGCCCGATCGGAGTCCCCATGCCGCCGTGGTAGCTGCGGTAGGTGGACAGCACCTTGTTGCGTCCGGTGGAGTGCCGGGCCAGCCGGACGGCGTACTCGTTGGCGTCGGCGCCGGCATTGGTGAAGAAAACCTTGGCGAACGGTTCGCCGACCACCTCGACCAGCAGCCGGGCCAGTTCGGAGCGGACGTCGTTGGCCATCGCCGGCTGAATCGTGGCCAGCCGGTCGGCCTGGCGATGCAGGGAAGCGATCAGATCCGGGTGCTGATGGCCGAGGTTCAGATTCACCAGCTGGGAGCCGAAATCCAGATAGCTCTTGCCGGAGTAGTCCCAGAAGCTCGCGCCCAGCCCACCGGCCACCGGCATCGGAGCCAATGCGCCCTGCGCGCTCCAGGAGTGGAACACATGGGCCCGGTCATTGGTCCGGACGATGGCTTCGGCGTCCGGATCGGGCAGCGGGGTGGCCTCACCGGCCAGGTTCAGATACGTCATGGCAAATCCTCAGTGGTTGGAGGGGAAGCCCAGGTTCACCTGGGACTCGCTCGGATCGGGCCAGCGGGAGGTGATCACCTTGCTGCGCGTGTAGAAGTGGATCGACTCGGGGCCGTAGATGTGGGAGTCACCGAACAGCGAGTTGCGCCAGCCGCCGAACGAGAAGGCTCCGACCGGCACTGGGATCGGCACATTGATCCCGACCATGCCCACCTCGATGTCGTACTCGAAGGCCTTGGCTGTGCCACCGTCGCGGGTGAAGATCGCGGTGCCGTTGGCATACGGGTTGGCGTTGACTAGGGAGATCGCCTCGTCATAGCTGTTCACCCGGACCACCGCCAGGACCGGCCCGAAGATCTCGTCGTCGTAGATCCGCATCCCCGCAGTGACCTTGTCGACCAGGCTGGCTCCGATGAAATAGCCGGTCTCGAAACTGGCCGCGGTGCCGTCCACGACGACCTCGGCACCCTCGGCTGCGGCGCCGGTGACGTAGCCGGCCACCTTGTCCCGATGGGCTGCGGTGATCAGCGGGCCCATCTCGGTGGCCGGGTCGGCGCCGTCGCCGATTGTCAGCTTGGCCATCCGTTCGGCGATCTTGGGCAGCAGAGCGTCGGCCACCGCCTCCCCCACTGGAACCAGCACCGAGATGGCCATGCACCGCTCACCGGCCGCACCGTAGGCGGCCGAGACCGCGGCGTCGGCGGCGGCGTCCAGGTCGGCGTCCGGTATCACGATCATGTGGTTCTTGGCTCCACCGAGGGCCTGCACCCGCTTGCCGTTGGCGGTGCCGCGGGCGTAGATCGCCTTGGCGATCGGGGTCGAGCCGACGAAGCTGACCGCCTTGACCTCGGGGGCGTCGAGGAGGGTGTTCACCGCCTCGGCATCGCCGTGGACGACGTTCAGCACGCCGTCGGGCAGCCCCGCCTCGGCGAACAGCTGGGCCAGGAACACCGAAGCCGACGGATCCTTCTCACTCGGCTTGAGCACCACGGTGTTGCCGCAGGCGATCGCCGAAGCGGTCATCCACAGCGGCACCATGATCGGGAAGTTGAACGGGGTGATGCAGGCCACCACTCCGACCGGCTGCTTGATCGAGTGGACGTCCACGCCGCGGGCGACCTGCTCGGAGTAGTCCCCCTTCAGCAGGTGGACGAGGCCTGCGGCGAACTCGACATTCTCGATGCCGCGGCTGATCTCGCCCAGAGCGTCGGAGTACACCTTGCCGTGCTCGGTGGTGATGATCCGGGCCAGCTCCGGCGAGCGTTCCACCAGCAGCTGGCGCAGCCGGAAGAAGACGTCGGCTCGCTTGATCAGCCCGGTGGCCCGCCAGCCGGGCAGCGCGGCCGACGCGGCGGCGATCGCCTCCTGCACGCGAGCGCTGTCGGCGAAGCCGACGGTCGCGATCTGCTCACCGGTGGCCGGGTTGAAGATCGGGCCGCTGCGCAGATCTCCGGCGACCTCGCGTCCGGCGATCAGATGTGGGATTTCCATCAGGCTTCCTCTCGGGTTGCTGCGATCTCGCGGATCGTCTGAGTGAACGTCCAGAGGCTCCGCCGGCCCGAGGCGGGGTCTGCTGACACGATCCGCCCATCGTCGAACCTCTCGTGGACGGTCGAGGCATCAGCCAGCAGTGCGGGGTTCACGAATCGAACCCCAACCCAACGGCGTCCAGGGCCTTCAGCAGCAGATTGCGCCGGCCCTGGCTGTGATCGGCGCGATCCAGCGACCACTTGGTGGCGGCCACCCCGAGCGCAGCGATCGGATCCGGCGGGAATGGCAGCGGACGTCTGCGCACCATCTCCAGTTCGGTGCGCTCGGTCTTCTCGCCACCGAGCAGGTCGAGGACCACGTCGGCAGCGAACCGGGAAGCCCCGACACCGAGCCCGGTGAAGCCTGCCGCGTAGCCGATCCGTCCCGCCGATGCCAGCCCGTAGAACGCGCAGAACTGGGTGGAGGTGTCGATCGCCCCGGCCCACCGGTGGCTGAACGTCAGGCCTTCGAGCTGCGGGAAGGTGGTGAAGAAGTGCTCGGCCAGTCGCCGGTAGGTGGCCGGACGCTCTTCGTGCACCGGACTGACCTCGCGATGCCGGATCGCGTCGTAGCCGCCGAACAGGATCCGACCGTCCGCCGTCCGGCGGTAGTAGTGGAACTGATTGGCCAAGTCGGCCAGACCCTGCCGATTGCTCCAGCCGATCTCGGCCCACTGTGCTGCGCCCAGCGGCTCGGTGACCAGCGCGAAGTCGTAGACCGGAACCGTCATCAGCCGGTTGCGCTTCAGCAGCGCCGGGAAGACGTTGGTGGCCAACGCCACCTGGGCTGTGCGCACCCACCCACGCTCGGTG
>Ga0268263_1001042_pt1 | contig 29084 bp, 29 predicted proteins | sample Biomet5_FD_190358 | JGI IMG/M metagenome (GOLD analysis project Ga0268263, IMG submission 190358) | Microbial communities from bioreactor (seeded with sewage sludge) at LBNL, California, USA - Biofuel metagenome 5 (SPAdes) (version 4) | ecosystem: Engineered > Bioreactor > Anaerobic >... | reverse complement strand
TTCTCCTCTTTTTACCCAAAAGAAGGAACATAAATACTCCGTAAGTGAGTCACAGCATTTAATACAAGACCTGTATCTGTTTTAATATACGAGCTATATAAGCATTTAGACACGAAAAATAATTAATCAGTAATTTTGATAACAAAAAATAATTAAACCCATATTCGACACCTGTTAACCGAAATAATAGCTTAGAAGGCATCAATTAGTTATTAAAATAAGAGAATAATAAAAGAAAAAATTGCACAGATATAAGAACTCAAAGACTTCCTTGTTATATGTCAGCGTTTACAACCCTGCGGACTCAAACCCTGCAGGCTCAACTTTAAAAGTGTATTTAAAAAATTAGTGAGAGGGAGACTTAAAAGGCTAAAACTTCTTTCAATGAGATAGAAATAAAGGGAAAAGTATTTTAAATACAATTCAGGAAAAAGGGAAAGATATTTTATACAACTAGGTAATTGAGTAGATCGGGTTAAAACATTCTTGAAAACGAATATAATTCAGGAAATATATTCTGCTAAATTAGAAGAAAACCGGGATTAAAGCTCGGACAGCTTTCACCTTTCCGGCGTAACTCTTCGCGATTGAAGACTAAGCAGCCGGTAAGAGGAAATCGGAAGGTTTCCGAAAAACCTCATAAAGGAACAGAGAAATTGGCAGATTAGCCCGAATAACGAAAAGGCTGGGAAGCTAAAAAACATACTTTTTATGAGGAGTTATATGGCCGGAAACCAGAAGTTCCCATCTGACCTGTTGTTAGTAGCAGGCCTTGTAATTCTTACGGATATTTTCGTACTAATTCCTGTACTTAGCGGAAGTCTTATTCGCACAGCTCTTGGTCTACCACTGATACTTTTCCTTCCAGGGTACGCCCTCATAGCCATGCTTTTTCCGGAAAAAAGCGGACTTGAAGGGATGGAAAGGATAGCTCTTTCTGTTGCAATGAGTGTCTCAGTTGTTTCTTTGATAGGACTTGCACTCAGTTATACCCCATGGGGAATCAAGGAGATGCCTCTCATTACAAGTGTCTCCATACTTACCCTGATTATGTTGGCAACAGCATACGTTAGAAGAAACTATCTACCTGCAGACAGGAAATTTGAGGTGCCTTTCAGGGCTCTTGCCCTCACCCTGCTATCAGGAATAATGGGAGAGCCGGAATCTAAAACAGAGAAAAACCTCAGGATAATTCTAGCTTTTTCTTTCCTTATCTTGATAGTAGCTGGAGTTTATGTCATTCTTGTGCCTCAGGACAAAGAGCCATATACGGAGTTCTATGTCCTTGGGGCCAATGGGACGGCTAACAACTATAAAACAGATTACATACAGGGAGAAAGTGGGACCTACTTTATAGGAATAACAAATAATGAGCACAGAACAATGGACTATACAATGGAAGTAAGGCTTAAAAATCAATCGCTGCCTCTTCCGGAAAATCTGCAGCATATCAGACTTGCCAATAATAAGACCCTGGTAGAGCCTCTTGAGATTACACCTTCTATTGAAGGCGAGAATATGAAGCTTGAGTTCCTGCTTTTCAATGAAACTGAAAAGAATATACCCTACAAAGATCTGCGCCTCTGGGTAAATGTTGGAGAGGAGGTGTGAAGATGGGAGCATTTGAGAGTCCTAACGTGGAAACTCCAGAAGGCATAAAAACGAAGATGTCTGAGAATCTGAAGGAAAAAACACCTGAGATAGAAAACAAATGGGTTTATCTAGCAATCCCGATTGTAGCTATTGTTCTTGCGGAACTGATGATATATTCAGGAAGGAAACTCGAAGCCATGGGAATATATGCATTAGTTCTGCTTGGGCTTTCCTTTTCCATAATATATATAAAAAACAAGGACATTCAGAAAACCTATCAGAGTTTTCTCCTTCTACCGATCCTGCGTCTGGTAGATTTTTCAATGCCCCTTTTCTATGAAGAAAAACTTTACAACCTTATTTTCATATACTGTCTTCTGGCAATTCCTGTAAGCATTGCAGCCATTAATCAGGAGTTTACTCCCGCGCAGCTTGGGATAACCTTCAAAAAAATAGGGATATATATTCCATTATCAATCTTCATGGGCCTTTTATTAGGAGCAGGGGAATATATCATAATCGGAAAAAATCCTCTTATTCAGGATCTTTCAATCCTTAACCTCATAAATCTCACCATAATTATGGTCTTTCTTGTGAGTCCTGTAGAAGAGATGATCTTCCGGTCAATCCTGCAAACCCGGTTAGAGATAGTATTAGGTAGCCGGGAAGGGCTGATAGTTACAAGTGTTTTATTCGGGTTAATGCATTCAGGATATGGCAGCATTTACGAAGTATTTTACATAACCCTAGTAGGCGCTGTTATAGGCTACCTATTTTACGGAACCCGAAGCCTGCCACTGGTTGCGTTAATTCATGGATTTATGAATGTATTCTTTTTCGGGATTCTCCCCATTCTCCTTTAAACTCTTACGTCCACTAAAGTATTTCAAAAAAGAAAAAGGGGCTCAATCAAAGGAAATTAAGCCAAAGGCAAAAGCTTCGATATAGTTGGGAACTTCTTTCCGGACTGACTCTCGATCATATAATCAGGAAAAACTTACTCAGATTTCTAAAATAATGGAAATACAGAATAGAGTAAATATTAGCAGTTCCCTATGCTTTTCGTGTTTTTTACATTTTTGAGAATTAACCAGAGAGTTTAGGTATAAACTGTATTCTGCCAGAACAAAAAAAATGAAACTCATCAATTGCCTAGTGTCGAGTCAATCATCAAGGATTCAATAATTCCAAATAATTGCAATCGATTTTATACGACATTTTGTTGTTGACTTGACACATGTATAATCGAAATTGCCCACTTCAGCCGAAATGAGTCAATTACGACAGTTTTTCTTAAAAAAATGTTATTTTATCCAGAAGTTACTTTTTGAGACAAGATTACTGTTACTTGCCCATAATTTAGCCCTCATGAGCAAGCAGAATAGAGCAAAAAGAGCAGTGCACTGCAGAGCCACAACTCTGTCGAGATGAAAATAGGGACGGAAACTTGACGGCAGCCCTCTGAAAAACCATTAAAATAGTGCGACAACCTTAAAGAGAATGATTGCACCAAAGGAAAACATCAGTGGAATAATTCCCATATTCAAAGAAACCTTTACCGTACTTTCCCAGTGTTTCGATGCAGGGAGAAAGTCCCTGAGCAAAAGCAATAAAAGTAAAACTGCCGCAGCCACAGATGCGCCTTCAGGAATTCCCGGTGTTACGGTGGTTACTGAGAGCGCACCTGAAGAAACGGAGTTAGACGTGATTAAACTTGTAAGCGTAGTCAGTACTCCTCGAGTTAATTAGCATATTACAGGGACAAATACGCGATAAGATATAAAAATCCTCCTCATACTATTGATAAACATCAAGAGAAGAAGTATTAAACTCGAATTTTGGAAAAAGGTAGGAAGTTCCCTAAATAGATAATAAAAATACTGTGAATTTGAGTTCGCAATCAAAAGAATAAAATTAAAAAACTACATTGTGAAGCTATAAACGCAAAATATAAATTGAAGAATTCTTGGAAAAAATAGAAAAGAAGAGTAGAAAAATAAACCAAATCATTAAATAATTAGAGAACCCTTTAACTAAAAATTTAGGAGTAGTTAGGAAAATCAAAGAGATGAATATAGAACAGTAATAACAATATCTTGGGTTTTGTCCTGAGAGTTTGAATTAGCCCGATTATCGGGAACATAAATAATGAAAAACTATGAAATGAAAAGCTATGTAAAACTGCAAAAAGTAAGTAGATGTTTTTATGCTCCTACAGAAAGTTTATCTGGCTAAGAAAAACCAGAAGAACGGGGGGAACAATGAACTCGACTGAATTTAAAATTCACAATTCTTCTAAGATATACGGAACCTCTGTAATTGGGAAAGACACAGTAATAATGGAAAATGTGATTTTAGGATACCCTGAACACAGGATCCTGATGGAAATCCTGAAGCAAAATATCGAAATTGAAAACTTTGATTTTCCAGGGTGTACCATAGGCCCGGATTCAATAATAAGGGCTGGATCAACAATATTTTCCAACGTAAAAACCGGAAAAAACTTCAAAACCGGTCATAACGTAATGATTAGAGAAAATACAGAAATTGGAAACAATGTTCTTATTGGAACCAATGTCATTATAGATGGACATGTGAAAATCGGAAATAATGTAAGCATCCAGGGAAATGTCTACATTCCAACCAATGTTATTATCGAGGACAATGTATTTATTGGGCCCTGTGCTGTTCTGGCCAACGATAAGTATCCTATTCGAAAGAAATACGAATTGAAGGGTCCTTTCTTGAGAAAAGGTGCGTCTATAGGTGCAAACGCCACCCTACTTCCCGATGTTGAAATTGGGGAAGGAGCAATGGTTGCAGGGGGAGCACTTGTGACAAAAAATGTGCCCGCCTGGAAACTTGCAATTGGAGTGCCTGCCAGAATACAAGAACTTCCACAAGATTTAAAGGAATTGAATAGGATATAAACTCATAAAAAATCAAGATTAAGTAAGATTAGTTTTATCAAGATTATTAAAAGAGGTTCCAAAATGATTCCAATTGCCAAACCCATGATGGGTAAGGAAGAGATTGATGCAGTAACAGAGGTCCTTAGATCAGGAATGATTGCACAGGGCCCGAAAGTCGAAGAATTTGAACTTGCTTTTTCTGAATACACTGGTTGTGAGTATGGAGTTGCTGTGAGCTCTGGCACTGCAGCTTTGCACGTTTCGCTTCTTGCCCATGGCATAGGAAAAGGAGATGAAGTGATTACAAGTCCCTTCAGTTTTATTGCAACAGCAAACAGCGTCCTTTATACCGGGGCAAAACCTGTTTTTGCAGATATTGAATCAGATACATATAATATAGATCCTGAAAAAGTTCAGGAGAAAATCACTCCAAAAACCAGAGCTATTTTGCCTGTCCACCTCTATGGGCACCCTGCAGACATGAAAGCCATAATGGAAATTGCAGAAGATAATAAGCTTATTGTAATTGAGGATGCCTGCCAGTCCCATGGCGCAGAATGCCTTGGAAAAAAGGTGGGCAGCTTCGGAACAGGAGCATTCAGTTTTTACCCTACTAAAAATATGACAACAAGCGAAGGCGGAATGGTTACTACAGATGACAAGGAAATTGCAGAGAAAGCAAAAATGATTCGGGCCCATGGCTCAAAAGTCCGATATCTGCATGAAATGCTGGGTTTTAACCTGCGCATGACTGATATTGCAGCTGCAATCGGACTTGTACAGCTTGGAAAGCTGGATGGATTTACCGCAACCAGGCAAAAAAACGCAGAGATTCTCTCAGCAGGGTTAAAAGGTATATCCGGAATTATGCCACCAGTAATAAGAGCCGACTGCACCCATGTATTCCACCAGTATACAGTCAGAGCAGAAAAGAGAGATCAACTTGCAACTTTCCTGAAAGAAAAAGAAATAGGAACAGGAGTCTACTATCCTATATCCATTCACAAGCAACCGGTCTACAAGGAACTTGGATACAAAGATTCCCTGCCGGTCTCAGAAAAAGCAGCCGAAGAGGTAATTTCTCTCCCTGTACACCCTGCATTATCCAGAACCGATTTGCAGGAAATAATTGAAGCAACCAAAGAATTTTATGCAAAGGATTGATTAGTTTTCCAGCCATCGCATTCTCAGAACCAGGAAGTGAGACTTTTGATTAAAGTAGGAGTAATAGGTACAGGTGCTATGGGGCAGAACCACGTAAGAATTTACAGTGAAATGAATGGCGTGGAACTTGCCGGAATCTCGGATGTAGACCAGAAGCGTGTTGAAGCAATGGCTACACAATTCAAGACAAAAGCATTTACAGATTATAAGAAAATGTTAGCCGAAGGGCTTGATGCAGTAAGTGTGGTTGTGCCCACCAAGTTGCACAAGCAGGTCGTACTTGATGCTCTTGAGGCAGGCGTACATGTCCTTGTAGAAAAGCCGATTGCAGATACGACTGAAAACGCAGACCTAATGATAGCAGCTGCACAAAAAGCGGGAAAAATCCTTATGGTTGGGCACATCGAGCGCTTTAATCCCGCAGTTATAAAACTCAAAGAGATTATAGATTCAGGTATTTTGGGAAAGATAGTCTCAATTTCAACCAAACGAGTAGGGCCCTATAACCCAAGAATAAGAGATGTGGGAGTAATTCTGGATATCGGCGTCCATGATATAGATGTGATCTCATATCTTTACGGCAAGAAAATAAATAGTGTTTATGCAATTGCAGGTGCTGACATTCACTCATTTGAAGATCACGCCTCAATTATCCTGCGTATGGACCATAATTTTGCAGGGGTTGTGGAAACAAACTGGCTGACTCCGCACAAGATAAGGCAGCTAACAGCGATTGGAGTTAAGGGAGTTGCCTATCTGGACTATATTAATCAGACAGTACAGTTACACGATAATGAATGGATAAGAAAAGCTAAAGTAGAACATAGCGAACCCCTGAAAAATGAACTCACGTATTTCATAGATTGTGCTACAAAGGGTAAAAAACCGAACCCCTGCGGAGAAGACGGAAAACACGCCCTTGAAGTAGCAATGGCAGCTATAAAATCCTACGAGGAAGAAAGATTAATTGAAGTAGGACAATAAGCCGGAAAAGACTCTGAAAAGTAAAGTCTCGAAAACTTTTGAAGATGAAAAAGGTTTGGAAAGATCTGAAAAAACAATTTAGTAAGTGATAAACATGAGTAAATTAGAAAAACTTTTCAAGGAAAGAGGCCCGATCAAAAAAATTGGAGTAATTGGAATGGGCTATGTAGGTATTCCTTCAGCGGTTCTTTTCGCAGATGCCCCGTGTTTCAATAAAGTTCTTGGCTTCCAGCGCAATTCAAAAAGTTCAAGTTACAAGATTGGTATGCTCAACCGTGGAGAGAGCCCTTTAAAAGGAGAAGAGCCAGGCCTAGAAGACCTTATTAACAAAGTTGTAAAAGCCGGCAAGTTTGAGTGTACTCCCGACTTCTCACGGATATCAGAACTTGATGCTGTCACGCTTGCAATCCAAACTCCTTTTGCAAATCCTAAAGATTTGGAACCTGACTTTTCCGCACTCATTGAAGGTATAAGAAACGTAGGAAAATACCTGAAACCAGGAATGCTCGTAGTTCTTGAGTCCACAATTACTCCTGGCACAACCGAAGGTATGGCAAAACAGATTCTTGAGGAAGAATCAGGCCTGAAAGCCGGAGAAGACTTTGCCCTTGCCCATGCTCCTGAAAGAGTAATGGTAGGCAGACTTTTAAAGAATATCAGAGAACATGATAGAATCGTGGGCGGTATAAACGAAGCAAGTACCAGGCGAGCTATCGAGCTCTATTCTCCTGTATTGACTGTGGGGAAAGTAATTCCCATGAGTGCAACTGCAGCCGAGGTAACGAAAACTGCAGAGAATACTTTCCGCGACCTCCAGATTGCAGCAATCAACCAGCTTGCCCTTTATTGTGAAGCCATGGGCATAAACGTGTATGATGTAAGAACTGGAGTAGACAGTCTAAAAGGAGAAGGTATTACAAGAGCTATACTCTGGCCAGGGGCAGGCGTTGGAGGTCACTGCCTTACAAAGGATACATACCACCTGGAGAGAGGAGTTAAGATAGGTAATGGGCAACTTGACTATCCGGAAGGTGCAGACTCAATCTACGTGCTCGCAAGAAAAGTCAACGATTTCATGCCTGTTCACATGTACAACCTGACTGTTGCAGCTCTTAAAAGGATTGGAAAGGAGATGAAAGGCTCAAAGATTGCAATGCTCGGCTGGGCTTTCATCCGGGACTCGGATGATGCGAGGAACACGCCTTCAGAACCTTACAGGGACCTCTGCCTGAAGGCAGGTGCGACAGTTACTGTGCACGACCCTTATGTTGTGAACTATCCAGGAATTGAGATTTCAGATAATCTTGAAAATGTTATCAGAGACGCAGATGCTGTGGTTATTCTTGCAGGGCACAGTGCGTACTCTGATATAAAGGCTGATTGGGTAAAGGAAATTACAGGCAAGAAAAACCCAGTTATTGTGGATGGAAGAAACATAATTGAACCGGACGAGTTTATTAGTAAGGGGCTTGTCTATAAGGGAATTGGAAGAGGCGATAAAAACGAACATTTATTAATGTAAACTAAAATTTCTTTGAAAAACTAGTTCAAGCTTTAAAATCTGGAAAAAGGAAGAAAAATGATCGAAAAACTGAAACAAAATGAGAACCTCTGGGATCTATTTAGCAAAAGAGAAGAATACAATTTGACCTTTTCTGACCAGTATGATAGGTTTCCTTACTATTTAAGCAGCCAGAGAAATGTTTTTGATCCCAGTGTTTCCAGGTTTCTGGTAGAAAATGGATTGCACCCTGAGTATCCAGAAGGAAAAAAATTCGCGGTTTGCCTTACTCATGATATTGATGTGATGTATCCGGAAAAACTCTACCCGATCATTGGAACTGCCAAAGCCTTTGCTAAAGGGAATTTAACAGATGCTATAAAGACACCTTTTTGCAGAATTAACAAAAAGTGGAACCCCTGCTGGAACATCAGGGAAATAATGGAGCTGGAGGCAAAATATAATGCAAAATCCAGCTTCTACTTTCTGGCCTTGAGACCTGGAGAAAAAGACTTCAATTATGAAATTGAGGATCTTGAAGCTGAATTGAAGTATATATCCTCTCATGGATGGGAAGTCGGGTTGCATGGAGGTCACAAATCTTACAGCAGCTTGGAAGATATAAAGGAAAAAAAGCAGAGACTTGAAAAAGTATTAGGTAAAGAAATTATAGGGTACAGAAATCATTATTTAAGGTTTAAAGTACCGGATACATGGGAATTATTAAGCAAAGCAAACTTTAAGTATGACACAACATTCGGATATCCGGATTGTGCGGGCTTTAGAAATGGTATGTGCCATCCTTTCAGGCCATATAATATAAGCACTGGAAAACAAATAGATATCATTGAGCTTCCTCTCATAGTTATGGACCGGACTTTGCTAAGAAGTTACATGCGACTTGATGTTAAAAAAGCCTGGGAACTCACAAAAAGTCTTGTTGATAAGGTTGAACAGTATAATGGTGTGATCACGGTTCTATGGCACAACAATACATCCATTGAAGGAGAAGGCCTTAAATACTACGAAAAATTCCTCAAATATGTTTCCGGAAAAAAGGCCTGGCTTGCAAGTGGAGAGGAAATATATAATTGGTGGTCTACCAATATTGAACCACGATATTGAAAAAACCCAGGTACGGGATTGGAATCAGTTGAGAATCACAGAGGCGCTAAGATATAATTTCTCTACATAAGTAAGATAACACTAATCAAAATTAACAATAAATAAATTGACAGAACTTCAGCTAACACTAAACAAGTTAACACTAAACAAGTTAACACTAAACAAGTTAACACTATCAAATTAACACTAAACAACTTAAACCAAATATTTTAACAAATCAAAATAATATTAATCGACGCCGAAGGCAGATATGATTAATAACTTTTTTCAATTTTGAAGGGGTTTGAGATAAATAAAGTGTCTACTATTGGTTTTGGAACTCAAATTCTTTAAAAATTAACACTGACGTTGCGTTAAAAATTTTCATTATGACTGGAATCCCGCCAGAACTCATAAAAAGAAAATATGATAGAGTAGTTTTAAGGACAACGGAGGAGAAAAGAAGGAGTCAGGAGAAAATATATGATTCCAGTTGTTAACGCTTATATAGACTAAGGAAACCAACAGATTTATCTCAAGGTGTTTATTTATATGGGGGCTTAGAGGAAAAAAGTCTAATATTCAGCATCAGCTTGAGAATATCATACCCTATAATTTTATTTTCAAAGGTAAAAACAGTTTGAAAATGCAGGACTAAATTGAGTTCAGCTCTAATGGAAACTGCTTTTAAGGTATCGTAAATGGATGAAACAACAGCAGATGCAGCAGAGAAACGGTCTGATAACAGCAAGAAAGAAAGCTTTGTTTCTGATGTGCTAACACTTGCAGGCGGAACAACCTTTGCTCAAATCCTTACAATTTTAGCTGCTCCTGTATTGACTCGCCTCTATGGGCCTGATGATTTTGGAGTTTGGGCTCTGTACCTTTCTATCACCAGCATTATCAGTGTCATTGCCTGTATGAGATACGAATATTCTATAATGCTACCTGAATCGAGTGAAGAGGCTGCAAATCTGTTGGGGCTGAGTTTTTTAGCAGTGCTGTTCATAACCGGTTTAACCTTTCCAGTCATATGGTACTTTAAAGAGCCGATAGTTAACATTTTAAATTCTCAGCAGATAGGAGACCATCTTTGGCTTGTACCTCCTTTTATTTTTGTAAATGGGTTATTTCTTGCACTGAATAGCTGGAATTCAAGAACAAAACTTTTTAAAAGGCTTTCACTTTCAAGAGTCTTCAGTTCGTTCTCGAGTACTGCAACACAGATAGGCCTGGGGTTTACAGAAAAGATTACAGGCGGGTTGATAGTTGGAAGCCTTGCTGGCCAGTCTATTGCAACATTTGTGCTTGGAGGACAGATTTGGAGAGATGATAGGAAACTAATTGTGAAAAGTCTGAGCTGGGAAAAAATCTATGAGGGATTTAAGAAATACCGCAAGTTTTCGTTTGTAGATACATGGGGTGCCCTCATGAACTCAGTCTCCTGGCAGCTTCCTGCTTTTCTTCTTTCGGCTTTCTTCACGCCTGCAGTGGTAGGTTTTTATTCCCTCGGCTTTCGCCTTCTGCAGCTGCCGATGAGCTTCATTGGAGGTTCGATTTCACAGGTATTCTTCCAGAGAGCCTCAAGAGCCCTCACCGAGGGCACTCTTTCTTCCCTTGTTGAGAATGTGTTCAGAATGCTCGTGGTTATAGGTATGTTCCCGATACTTATCTTGACAATTGTCGGCGGGGACGTCTTTACGGTTATTTTCGGAAAAGCCTGGGCAGAAGCAGGCATCTACGCCCAGATTCTTAGTCTGTGGGCTTTTGTATGGTTTATCTCCTCTCCATTAACTGCTATATACGTAGTAGTCGAAAAATATCACTTCGGTTTTCATTATAATTTTTTCAACCTGATAACACGCCTCCTCTCACTTACAATCGGCGGCTTGCTAGGAAATGCACGTATGGCACTGATTCTTTTTTCACTGTCTGGTGTTGCGGTATACGGTTATCTTTGCCTAAAAATGATGTCCTATGCCGGAGTAAAGACTTCGAGAGTCCTGAAAATAGTATTTTCAAATTTTCTTCTCTTCATTCCTGCAGGAACTATCATTATTGCCCTTAAAATTATAGAAATAAACCAGATATTGCTTGTTATCTTTTCCGGTGTAATTGTCTGTTTTTACTATCTGTATATCTTGAAAAGCGATGCCCAGATGAAAAAGATAATTGGAGAATTTAAAAATTGAGGAATTCGTTCAAACAATAATACCTGAAAACTTAAAGTCAGGCTCCAACTAAGGAAAACCCGAGAAAGCCTGTTCAAGTGGACTAAAAGAGAACGGACCTGTTTATTTCGCGCACCGTTAAAAGCGTCTCCATATCTTATTTTTTCATTTCAACAGGTTCTATTGACGATTTTCCCATAGTATGATCTTGAGTAATTGTGTATACGTATATTATGTAGCCTCAGTTTGGGCCACTTCTACCAGGGAATGCATTACAATTCCCTTCACTGTCATATATACCCCGGAAATAGATAGAAAAATCATTACAAGTACATACCAGAAATGAAGACTTTCTATTCCAAGGACAGAGGCTTCAAGAAATTTCAAACCCATGCAAAAACCGCATGTTGCAAGGGCAAAACCTGGCACTGCATAGAAGTATAGCGGCTTATTGGCCTCCATATCCCTGGCTACAGTTCTCAGGATTCCACGAACATACTTGACTGGAGCTTGTACAGGGTCTTCAAAGTTATAATGGGTACCTATTTCGACTTCTGTTATGCGAAGGCTAGATTTGTCCGCATCTGTAAGCATCTCGCTTTCTATTGCTAGGTCCTGGACGTCGAAGTGGACAATATCTTTTTTAGAGGCTGTAAAGGCGCGAAAAGTGACCTGAGAATCTCTAATTTTGTCAGATTTTTTATTGGCGGCGAATCTACCCAGAATCGTTTGCCCAACACGGCGGTAAACAGGAGTGTTCCTGCTCACACTGTTTAGATATCGAGTCCCATTGACCACATCTGCACCTCCTGTTAGTATCGGATCAATGAGCCTGGGGATGTCTTCAGGGTTATGGCGGCCTCTTGAGTCCATTGTCACAATTATATCAGAGCCGAGACGGACTGCAGCTTTAAAACCTGTTTCTAGAGACGCACCTTTGCCCCTATTGGTCTTGTTTATAATTACTTCAGCCCCAGCTTTTTTTGCTATATCTGCTGTTTGATCTGAACTGGCATCATCAACCACAATCACCCTATCAGCATAGAGCCTGGTGAGAAGTATAATGCTTCCTATAGACGTTTCTTCATTATAGGCAGAAAGGACAACTGTGACATTTTTAGAGGCTCTGCTTACAGTACATTTATTTCTTTTATTTATTATAGGCCCTGTTCCACTTTCCATAAGTAGCTGATCACTCATTCTTGATAACCCCCTTTGTATATCTATATATATATTTAGAATAAGTTTATATATAAAGATCCTAAAAGTTGTTAAATCTGGAAAGAAATTAGATCTTTTAAACATCATCACAATATTAGTGTTTAAAGTGAACTCTGGGAAAATACATATATAAATTTATTGACAGTTCGACTCTAAAAAAAATAAAATGCAGTGAGCATCAGCATACTGCAACCCTATACCAGTACAAATATAAAATTGGACAATTGAAATATCGACTATTGAAAATCTGTATTAATTGGCAGAGTCTAAAAATATAGATAAATAGATGAAAAAGTAAGCTTGAGAATCAATAGTACGGAAGCTCAGACCTTTAAGATTTCAGTCCCGCAAACTGATGTATCTTCTTGAGAATTTATTTAGAAATACCTTAAGTTTCAAAACTATATTATTCCTGCCCACCACTTGCCGCAATTTTTAATATCAAGAAATAAGAAATAAAGAAAATTGTAAGAGATAAGACAAATTACAAAGTTTGGCTTAGCTGGAGGAGAAGAGAGCTATTAAAAAGTGAAGCAACATCAAAAATATTCTGTGTAAAGTAATTAAGTTGCCCTATTAGAAAAATATCAGCCAGAGAAATTGAGAAAAAATTTCAGGAAAAGAAATAAAAAGGAAGCTACAAATAAAGAAGAAAGTACTTTGTAGTACAATGGCAGAGAATGAGCATGGATCGGAAAAGATGGGCACAAAAATCGGAGAAAAAATCTGAGTATTTTAAATCTGAGTGTTTTAAATCTTGGAAAATTAGATCGAAAGAATAAAATGGATTAGAAAAATATTTACTCGCCTAAATGAAACTGGAAAAAGTATAATTTTTATTATAAGCTGGATGATCTGCATGACTGTAAAAAAACTTCCCTCAGATCTGTTTATTATTATGGGACTCGTGCTCCTAACAGATATCTTCGTGCTCACTCCTGGAATAAATGAAACAATGTTCCGGAATATACTTGGATTGCCTCTTGTGCTATTTCTGCCAGGGTATGCTCTGATTGCAGCTCTTTTTCCTGCAAAATATGATCTTGACGGAATCGAACGGGCCGCTCTTTCTTTCGGACTGAGTATTGCAGTTGTGCCATTAATAGGCCTTGGTCTTAATTACACTCCATGGGGAATCAGGACTCTACCAATTCTCATAAGTCTGTCCGCTTTTACCTTTATTATGTGTGGGCTTGCATACCTTAGAAGGGCAAGTCTCCCAGAAAGCGAGGCTTTTGATATCTCTTTCAAAGCAGCAGCACTTTCGCTCAAAGCTGAGGTCATGGAAACCTCAGAGTCAAGGCTGGATAGAGCTCTCACGGTTTTCCTGATAATTTCCATTCTCCTGTCCATAGCAACTCTAGCTTATGTGGTTGTGAGTCCAAAAGAAGGAGAACATTTCACAGAGTTCTATCTTCTTGGACCTGAAGGAAAAGCAGATAATTATACTACAAATTACACGCTCGGGCAAAGTGGAACCGTGATAGTTGGAGTTGTAAACCATGAATACAGACCTGTAAATTACACAATGGAAGTAACACTTGAAAATAAATCACTGTTCCTTCCGGAAAATGTGAAGCATATCAATCTTGCCCATAATGAGACCTGGAAAGAACCAGTTACTATTATGCCTCCTCTTGAGGGAAAGAATCTGAAGCTTCAGTTCCTGCTCTTTAATGACACTGAGAAAAGTGTGCCTTATAGAGACCTTCATCTATGGGTAAATGTGAGTGCACCAAAACAACTGAAAACTTAAATATCAGGCAGGAAAGACAGTTTAAGAAAGCTCTTAAATTACCAGGCTAGTAGCCTAGTACAGTCTTTAAGCTACATCCCTGCAGTTTAAGAGCTCTCCAGTTAAAGAGTTTGAGATTATAACTCAGTCATCCAGATTGAACCTTTTTCAAGAAGGTTTAGCTTCAATTATATAGAAATCATATATAGTACGCTGAAAAACTCAGCTTGGATCTTTACTCAAGGCAAAAAAATGCCTTGAGTAAATGGGAAAGCTGCTGTTTAACTGACAGTAGCTTTCGTTTTTATATTAGAAAGTAAACCGCTCTTACAATCTATTAAATCAGGGTCTTTAATCCCTTCTGTAGCTCGATCTCTCCGTTCCACCAGCCTGAGATTTTTGAGACATCGGCTTTTGAGTCCCGAACATCACCTGCCCTTGAAGCGGCATGTACAATCCTGCTAGAAGAACCAGTTAACTTAATAATATTTTCTGCAAGTTCCAGAACTGTCACGCTTTTTCCCATAGCTACGTTAAAGACCTGACCATCTCCATGCTCAAGAGCTGCAGCGTTTGCCCTGACTACATCTTTAACATGAACAAAATCTCGGCTCTGAAGTCCATCCCCATAAATAACAAGGTCCTTTCCAAGTTTCGCCCTCTCAAGGAAAATCGGAATAACGGCTGCATATGGGGATTTGGGGTCCTGGCGAGGGCCGAAGACATTGAAATAACGCAGGCAAGTAGTACGAAGCCCATGGTCCTCATAAAACATCCTTGCCAGATATTCTCCATCAAGTTTAGAAATAGCATAAGGAGAAGCCGGTTCAGGATACATATCCTCTCGTTTTGGAAGGACAGGGTTATTTCCATAGATCGCAGCTGAAGACGCTGTCACAAATTTATCGACTTCAGCTTTAACGCAGGCCTGCAGTACATTAAGGGTTCCAAGAGTGTTAATCTGGAAAGCTTCAGAAGGTTTTTCACAGCTTAAAGGTACGGATACAAGGGCAGCTTCATGAAAGACATAATCCATGCCCGAAACCGCTTTTTCGACGGAGGGAAAATCACAGATATCTCCCTTAATGAACTCGATGTTTTTATACTGTGGAATATTTCTGAGAAAACCTGTGGCAAGATTATCAAAAATTCTGACAGTGTGTCCTGCTTCTGCAAAATATTCAGCTATGTGGGAGCCTATGAAACCTGCTCCTCCAGTAACCAGCACTTTCATGCTTGCAGAAAGGGAAAAATACAAAATAAAATTTTCTGTCACGCCCAGAGGTTTATAAGATAAAGTTGAAACGTCCCTGAAGTTTGCAAAATATGGAACAGGCTGGAAAAGGTCTCTTTCAAAAGAGGAAAAACATCCTTCAAAAGAGGGAAAATTTTTCATACAAAAAGACCTTATTAATAAGGGGAGCCTAAAAAATTTGGGAACTGAAGTATTTTTCAGAAAATTGAGCCTGAGAAAGAAGTAAAATTATCCTCGAAACTAGATTTCATAAATAGAGAACAATACCAGCAATTCAAACGGAAAGGCATGTTCTCCCTTGTTTTCCTGCAAGAACCACCTGAAAGGATCATCTGAAAGAACAAAGGGCACTTGGGAATAAAATATGATGAGTTGGATGGTGGGAGGCTTGCATAGGTATAAATTCAAAGAGGACACAGTATGAAATAGTTTTATTAGTGATAAAGATGGCCGGAAATAGACAACTTTCCATGGACCTGCTACTTGTTGTAGGTTTTGTGCTTATTACTAACATCTTTATACTCATACCTGTACTTAGCGACAGTTTCCTGCGCACGTACCTAGGAATTATTCTGGTACTTTTCTTGCCGGGCTATGCGCTCACTGGAGCTCTCTTCCCGGCAAAAAAAGATCTTGACGGAATTGAGAGAGCTGCAATTTCCTTCGGACTGAGTATTTCAATCGCCCCATTACTGGGACTTGGACTGAACTATTCCAACTGGGGAATCAGGGAGGTTCCTCTACTGACAGAGTTTTCAATTTTTACTCTCCTGATGTGTGCAATTGCTCATTACAGAAGAGGACTGCTACCTGAAACCGAAGTCTTTGGAGTTTCATTCAAAAGATGTTACCTTAGCATGAAGGCCAGAATTCTTGAAAAGCCCGAATCGAAAACTGATAAGGTTATTGCGTTTATCCTTGCCCTTTCTATTCTGGCTTCTATGGGGAGCCTTGCCTACATTATAGGAAACCCTAAAGAAGGAGAACACTTTACCGAATTTTATATTCTTGGAAATAACAGTAAGATCGGAAACTATCCTACGGAGTTTGTACAGGGAGAAAAAGGAACAGTCACTGTAGGGATCATAAACCACGAGTACAGGCCAATGGATTATACAATAGACGTAAGGCTCGAAAACAGGTCGCTTCCAGGAAGTAAGAAACAGATAAGCCTTGGGAATAATATGTCCTGGGAACAACCAGTTACTTTTACGCCACCTCTTGAAGGAAAGAATATGAAACTAGAGTTTCTGCTCTTTAATGAAACTGAGAAAACCATACCTTATCGGAACCTGCATCTCTGGATTAATGTTACTGGGGAGGCCTGAAGATGGCAATTTCGGATTTTACATCTTCAGAACTGGAAGGGAGAAAGGTCTCTCTACCGGAGCTCAGGAAAATGCTTAAAATACAAACTGAAGAAAAAAACGGGTTCCTGAAAAAGATAATTTATGCAGGAATCCCTGTAGCTGCGATTACTCTTATCGAATTGTTGATTTTCGGAGGAAGGTTAAGAGAAGCTTCAATAGCTTATATCTTGCTTCTGCTCTCGCTTTCATATTCAATAGCAGTTCTGAAAAAGACTGAGATACGGAAAATCTACCAGGCCCTCTTGCTTCTGACAATTTTCAGATTGGTAAATTTTTCAATGCCAGTTTTTTTTGAGAGAAATCTTTATTCATTCATATTTATCTATGCACCCATGGCAATTCCAATAACTCTTGCTACCGTGCATCAGAAGGTAATATATGAGAGAAAAAAAGATACTCTGAGGAAGATATGGATCTACCTTCCTCTATCTATCCTTGCAGGCCTGGTTTTTGGACAGATAGAATATATAATGATAGGAGCCAGAGAACTTATACCAGATCTCTCATTGACAAACCTGATGATACTCATAATTATAATGGTTTTTATTGTAGGGCTTATAGAAGAACTCATTTTCAGGTCAATTCTCCAGACAAGACTGGAAGAATTCCTGGGACCAGCCTGGGGAATTTTTCTTTCAAGCCTCCTTTTTGGGATAATGCATTCTACTTACGGCACTCCTTACGAAATGGTATATACCTTCCTTTTAGGAGGTTTTTTAGGATACTTATTTTATAGAACCCGCAGTCTTCCCCTTGTAGTAATGATTCATGGCTCAATAAATGTGTTCTTGTTTGGGATAATCCCACATGCAGGATCCATACCTGGATTGATGTAAAGCACTGTAAAAGTTGATTTAAAAAAGTCCGCAAAGTTAGCGCATTCGATCTTAATAGAAGCAATCTTAATAGAAGCAATCTTAATAGAAGCAATCTTAATAGAAGTAATCTTAATAGAAGCAATCTTAATTCTTAATAGAAATGAGGTAGTCCCTCAGTTCTGACTATTTACGCAGCCATTTGCTCACATGGATTACCTTTTTCCTGTTGCAAGATAAGTCATCTGGCAGAGTTGACATGCTGATCGGAATTTTTGAAGGGATCGAGCCTTTATTGCCACTAAATAAAAAGAGTAAGAGACTAAAGAGTAAGAGACCTTCCGCTTTTTCCTGAAAGAAACAGAAATTATAAATATACGTCTTTGAAAAAAGACGACCATTCTTTATGAATGGAATTTGATGCGCTCTGGAGAAAAATTTATGGCCATATATGCAGACCGCTTCTGGGAGATCGATTGTCTGCGAGGACTTGCTGTTCTCTTGATGCTCCTTTATCATTTTCTTTATGACCTGGACTTTTTCGAGCTTGCGGATGTTCAGCTCAGATCCGGCCTTATCTTATATGCAGGCAGATTCTCAGCTTTACTTTTTATCCTGATCTCAGGAGCTGCCCTTTCTATAAGCCATTCAAGAGCCCTTAACAAAGAATCTACCAGGAATATATCAGAAAATTTATCTAAGTACCTGAAAAGAGGAATAAAACTCTACATAATGGGGCTTTTGCTCACAGGTATAACCTGGATCTTTTTACCTGAAGAATATATTGTCTTTGGAATCCTGCATTTTTTAGGGGTTTCGGCAGTACTCGTCTATCCCTTCCTGAGATATGGGAAAGAAAATCTCCTTTTTAGCCTGTTTTTCGGTCTTATAGGGCTTCACCTCAAGAATATGACTTTTGGGTTTTCCAGCCTGCTCTGGCTAGGCTTTACACCCGAAAATTTTAGTACCCTTGACTACTTTCCTTTATTTCCCTGGTTTGGAGTATTACTAGCAGGAGTTTTCCTGGGTAATTTTCTGTACTCAGGCGGAAAAAGGCAGTTTGAGATTCCCTATGCTGGAAAAGATCCCTTTATCAGGCTGTTTTCAAGAACAGGGCAACATTCTCTGCTCATATACTTCATTCATCAACCGCTTTTCCTCGGACTTTTATTCCTAAGCGGACTACTCAATCTGAATATGCTGTAAAATCTAGTGAAAAAATAAGTCTAAAAAAGACCTGAAAAATTATTTTCTCCTAGTTATCTTTACAACTCAAAATTACCAGCAGATCCAAAACCTGCTGGTTTTATAGCTGGTTTTATATTATGTAACATACCTAATGTGTATCTGTTTGCTTACAATGGTATACTGATCAATCTTCGCCTGCTCGCTGAAAAATAATCAGGATATAAAGTATAACCGGGACAAAAGACCAAAGAGAAATCAGACTCATATTTTCAATCCGATAAAGGAGCAGGAAGACAAAATTAAAAACAGAAGATGGAGAAAAGAATGTATCTAGAAATTGCAATGTTTGCTTATCTTGTAGTTCTTTTCCTGACCCTTCGGGATATCCGGATTTTTAAAAGAACAGGTTACCGTTCTTATAGGAAAGGAGCCATGAAGGGACTTGCAGCTTCTTCCGTGGTTTTGATAGGAGCAGCTACTGTCGAAGCAAAACCGGATCTTGGACTGCTTTTCGTATTAATAGGACTCTTTATTAACCGTAAAGGGATAAGAGAACGTGTTTTTACTAACGCAGGAACTCTTGACCGCTTTCTTGGTAAAACAGACTATGTAAAGAGAAGATAAGAGATACAATATACATAAAGGTACAGGATATTTAAGCGTAGGATATATCCAAATACCACATGGAGGCACAGAACATATTTAATGTAGGATATATCCAAACGTCACATAACAAAACTGTACCCAGAATCTAACTATAGCTGCTGCACTGATGCTGCAAAAAGTATATATTTAAAGGAGAATTGTCAGCATCTAATTATATACTCAAGTAATTGAGAAAAGGAATGACAAGCCTCACAGGTTTGACCAGAATGTCGACCCCAAAATTTATAAATCTCAAGTGACCTTATTAGTCGACAAAATCATTATCAATCAAATTATTGTATCCAGTTTTCGCTAAACCTATCAATTCCAGAGAAGAAAAATAGATATCAAACAACTATTTTCTACCTCGGGCTTCACGTTAACCAGAATTCACAGGAAAACATGTGAGATGAACTAGAAGTAGAATTGAATAACTGGACTAAAAGCAGCAAAAACTAAGAGGAGATACGATGGGAAATATAAGACAGACAAACATAAAAAGAATCGCATTCCAACTGATTGAGAACCACGGGGATATCTTTACAAAAGACTTTGAAACTAACAAGTCTCTTGTGACAAAGTATACGACCATTGAAAGCAAAGTTATAAGGAACAGGGTTGCAGGTTACGTTACAAGAAAAGTTGCACGCATGAAAGTATACTGAACAGAAGATTTACTTCTGGACACAGGTGGGGATATCTAAAATGTTTGAAGGAACAATGCCTGCCCTGATAACTCCTTTTACGAAGGATGACAAGATCGACAGGGAAGGCTTACAAAGGAATATTGAATTTGTTGAAGAGGGAGGAGTTTCAGGAATTGTGCCTTGTGGCACTACTGGAGAATCCGCGACTCTTTCCGCAAGTGAGCATGAAGAAGTCATAGATATTGCAGTGGAATGTTCAAAGGTTCCTGTAATTGCAGGAACAGGTTCAAATAATACAGGAGAAGCCCTCCAGTTTACAAAACACGCTGCAGACGCAGGTGTCGATGGTGTACTTCTGATTTCTCCCTACTATAATAAGCCAAATCCTGCAGGCCTGCTTGCGCATTTTAAGAAAATTGCAGAAGCAGTCGATGTTCCTATGATCATGTATAATATCCCTTCCCGTACAGGACAGGATATGCCACTAGAAGTCATTGTCGAACTTGCAAAAGTTGAAAATATCGTGGGAATTAAAGAAGCCAGTGGGAATATCGGTAAAGTTTCCCAGATTCTGGAAAACACTGTAGATGAAGACTTCGTGGTTATTTCAGGTGAGGATAATTTGACTCTTCCGATTCTCTCTGTAGGGGGTCGAGGAGTCATTTCTGTTGCCGCAAATATAGTGCCTGACAGAATGTCCAGAATGGTAAATGCAGCTCTTGCCGGAGACTACGAAACTGCAAGGAAGATTCATTTTGAAATTGCCCCTCTGATTCGCTCCCTTTTCCTGGAAACGAACCCTATACCGGTTAAAAAGGCTGCGGAACTTGCAGGCCTGGCAAGTGGGAACCTAAGGCTTCCACTCGCGCCCCTTAGTGAGACAAATACTCAGAAGGTTGCAGATGAACTCAGAAAATTAGGGGTTATAGAATGATTAACGTAGCAGTACTCGGAGCCTGCGGCAGGATGGGCTCTTTAATTGTGGAGAATGTTATCAACTCTATGGATATGCAGCTTGTTGCTGCTTTTGACATCAACTATTTCGGAAGGGACGCAGGAGAATTTGCCCACGTAGGGAACCTTGGAGTCCAGATCTCGGATGTAAAAGACCTTGAAACTGTTCTGAAAGAAAGCAAGGCTGATGTCCTTATCGACTTCACTATAGCCGGCGCAACCGTAGTCAACGCTCCAATAGCAGCCAGAGCCGGAGTAAACCTCATAATAGGAACTACAGGACTGACTCCGGAGCAGCGAGCAGTAATTGACGAGGCTATTCAGGAGGGGCATGTAAGTGCCGTCATTTCCCCTAACTACTCAGTAGGCGTTAACGTCTTTTTCAAGATTATCAGGGAAGCTGCAAAATATCTTGCAGATTATGATATCGAGATTATTGAAGCTCACCACAACCAGAAAAAAGATGCCCCAAGCGGAACCGCCCTTAGAGCAGCCGACATTATTAGTGAGGCTGTCGGCGGGAAGGAATATGTCTATGGTAGGGAAGGTATTGCCCCACGCGGAAAAGAAATTGGAATTCATGGAGTCCGCGCGGGAGATATCACAGGTGACCATATTGTCCTTTTTGCAGGGAATTCTGAAAGAATTGAGATCAAGCACATGGCTCACTCCCGCCAGATCTTTGCCAAAGGTGCAGTCCGTGCAGCCGAATGGGTCTGCAAGCAAAAACCAGGAATTTATTCCATGGACGATGTGCTTGGTTTATAAGAACATCTTTAATCAGTAATTTAAAAGAAATTTTGAACAACTAGTTGGGTCCTGAGTTTCCTTATCAGGCCTACTCTTTTTTAACTTAGAAAAGAGCTATTTACTCTCTTTTTTCTAATCTTTTTAACTTAATCCAGGCAGGTTTACTTTTCAGGAGATTAATATTAACCAGTTCACCGGAAAGTTATATATAGTATTATCTAGGAAATAGGATACTGCTTGCTTGTAAGTATATAGCCCTGAAATCTCAAAATATCATCCCACAACAATAGGGATACTTGCTTGCAAGCAATATTTCATAAAAACTATTCTAAGAAAAACTACAAGCTTGGACAAAGAAACTCAAGACCAAAAGAAAAAGCATGAATTATAACAAACTAGTGTCTTGAAAATTTAGTTATTGGTCACATGTTAACTCTGAATCGCTATATGTTGATAAGAAGCTATCAAAGATTATGCTAAATAATTAAATTGCCATGACACTAGTGTTTCGATTCCAATATTAATTCCTTATTTTCCGATAAAAATTCGTGATTTACGGATCTATTAAAAAGTCAAGTTTTATGAATTTGCTTTGGAATCAATACATTAGAATCCTGATAGAACAGTTGCCATGCAAAGTCAGTCACGACTGAAGACAAGCCCAGAACTCAAATTTTCAATTCTGTCCGCAACAACGACATTTCCCTGTATTCCGAGCTTTTTTCCCCTGTACCATTTACCCCTAATGCTAAGTTTGTCATCTTTTGAAACAAAACAGACTCCATGATACAGAACCAATGTTGTTCCATTCTTATATGCTATGGAAAATATACTCTCGTATTTAGAAAATATACCTCCGAGAGTGATTATAAAAGGCAAGCCGATGAAGAAAAATGGCCTTTCATAAACTATGGAATCGCCTAGACATGTAGATTCAACGCCAAAAGATTCGGATTTCTCATTTCCCCTGTAACCGGATGAGTTCAAAGTATCTGTGATAAGCGGCAAAAAAAGTAGCATACCTGCAATCAGAATAATCATTCCCGCAGCTATAATGCCCCAGAGGAGCTGGCCTACGAAATATGAATAAAAAAGTATGGCTCCCACAATAAGTACTACAAATATCCCGATAACGAGAGAACTTGATATTTTAGTCAACATTCATCCCTCTTTAAACTTAGTTCTTTGCTTTTATTCCATTTACTAGCAATATAAAAGTGAATCAATCCTAAAAACTCAGAGATCATCAGCTCTACATATTTTGCACAGATTGAGCAACGCCGCATTCAGTCACTTCTGGAAGCTGCAGGATTTATAGAGAGTTTAACATTGGAGAGAGTCTGCACCAGTTTTTGGGAATCTTCCGGAAGAAACAGGATTTCTAAATTTTTTCTGAATAATCTCTTCAGCATATCAAGACCTAAATACACCCTCAGCTTCTAACTTATATTATCATAGAATCTAATTCAAATTTTATACTATTTAATAAATAGTTATATTTGGAAATAAATTTTAATGTTATTCTATATATGTTTTATTACCAGATCTTCAAACTATTCTTAACAAAACTTCAGGATTTCTCCATCTGGCAAAAATTTTCATCAAAGAGACTCAAAAAGTTAATGAGAGAGAAAGTTATATAGTCAACGTTCAGATGTTTACATGTGTTTCTTCCAGCAGGTGAAAAACAGTTTGAATTCTGGGTTCTGCGCCGAAACGGGCTCCCAAATATCAATACCGCAAAGCTTTTCGGTGTCTCCAGGTAGGCGGTCTCGCGAGCCTTTCTTAGTATATATAGCGCATCGAAGAAATCTGCTTGAAATGGCCAGGGCAAACAGGATTGAAGTCGAAAGCAAATTCATGCGGACTCTAATTAACGTGAATCCTGATAGAACAGTTTCCAGGCAGGGTCATTGACTGTCATGACTGAAGACAAGCCCAGAACTCAAATTTTCAATCCTATCCGCAATAACGACATTTCCCTGTATTCCCAGTTTTTTTCCCTTGTCCCATTTACCGTGAATAAAAAGTCTGTCCGCTACTGAGACAAGGCAGATACCATTGTATAGTACAACTACGTTTTTTCCTTTATATTCAATGGAGAAAACACTTTCATAACTGCTTCTTATACCCCCAAGAATAATAATCAAAGGTATACCGAGAAAAAAAGAAGAGTGTTCATAGGTTCTGGAATCAATAGATGCTGTAGCTTGGGCTTCAAATTCTTCAGTTTCGTTCTTCTTTTTTTCGTTTTCATTTTCGGTTGAGTCTTCAGAAAGATATATAACTTCAGGATTTATTTCAAAATCACTATCTTTTTGCATAAAACATCCCTATTGATATTACATTCTCATTTTATAATTTTAGAAATGTGATTTAATATATATATATTTGTAAAAATATATAAAGTTCTGATTAAACTTTAACCAGTTTCTATATATTTTTTATGGCCAGATCATTAAACTGCTTTTAATAAGATTTTAGAATTATCTTCAGAGAGAAGAATTTTTTTAGACAAATAGCTTCAAAAATTTCCAGAGCAGAAAGTTATATATAGTCAACGTTCCGATGTTTACATATGTTCATACCGGCAGGTGAAAAACAGTTTGAATTCTGGGTTCTGCGCCGAAACGGGCTCCCTAATATCAATATTGCAAAGCGTTTCGGGGTCTCCAGGCAGGCGGTCTCGCGAGCCCTTCTTAGTATGGATAAGCGCATTGAAGAAACCCTGCTTGAAATGGCCAGTGCAAACAGAATCGAAGTAGAAAAACTTGACTCAAAGAAGGGGATACTCTTTGGAAGATCGGTTCCTTTCAAAGCCAACGCAATAATCTTTGTCTCGGCAAAACATGGAATGCAAGTCTGGTATGAACACGAAGGTGAATGCGGGTCTTGCGAGAGGTACAGAGAATGCATTGAACTTCTCTGGGACTTTGCAGAAGAGATGCAGCTCAAACTCCAGAGTACGGAAGATCCCACAAAGATAGCTGATGAATTGTTTGAGAAATTAAAAGAATCGATAGAATAGACCTGACCAAAGCTAGGTAAAATTAAGTGAAGGGTTAAAGATGGACGTATTTACAAAAAGTATAAGGAAGCTGATGGGATGGTGTCCAAACGCAAAAACGATTGAAACTCAATATGCCATCCACCCTGAATATTTTGAAGCGAACAACCAGTCCAGAGGAAAAGATGCCGCAAATTCGCCTTTACCCTCCGGGTGGTGGAACAGACGTCATAACAGGACCTTAATGATGTCCTCAGGACTGACTCTTTTATCTGTGTTAGGAATTGGATTTTTTGGAGTCAATCCCAGAGATGAAAGTTTCATATTTGGGTTAATTATCGGAACTATCTTTAACCTGCCTATTTGCATCTGGAACTGGCATTTATTGAATAAAATAAAAAACTCCAGCAAAAGATTTCAGACGAAAAATAAATTGATAATCATATCTGGATTATTAGGCTTTACAACACTGCTTACACAATCTTCACTGGTTGGCTGGAGAGTTGTTTTGACGTTTATTTCCGGTTTTTGTTTGACAACTTTTCTGTATTACCTTACAGATGTATACTGGGAAAAGAAAAACGAAAAAATCGTGCTTCTGGAAGGGAATTACATGCCAGAGATCTACATTGTAAATGCATGAATGGAATGGACACTATGACTCTGGAATACATCAAGAAACTGATGGGATGGTGCCCCAATGCAAAAATGCTTGAAACTCAACATTCCATCCATTCAAAATATTTTGAGGCAAGTGACCAAGCTAAAGGGAGAGATGCTGGAAGTCTTCCGGTTTTACCCACTGGTTGGTGGAACAAACGCCATAATAGAGCATTAGTAATATCCTCTGGGTTGACTCTTTTTTCTGTACTGGGAATTGGATTTCTGGGCATTCATCCTATGGATAAAGGTTTCATATTTGGGTTAACTATCGGAACCATTTTTAACCTGCTCTTGTGCATCTGGAACTGGCATTTCTTGAATAAAATAAAAAACACAGGCAAGAAAATAAAGAAGAATATTGTATCTCCAAAATGGAGAGTTATAAATCTAATACTTTCCCTGGTATTACTGTATCTCTTTTTTTCACAGTTTAATTGGGGACTCATTTTGTTTTTTATTTCTGCCTTTTGTTTGATAGCTTTGTTTTATTATTTTAATTTTGATTCAACTGGCTTAGTAGTGCTTCTTGCCTTAAGTTCATCACTTGGCTGGGAATACATTATAGCATTTCTATCTGGCTTTTGTTTGACGGCTTTCCTGTATTACCTTACAGATATGTACTGGGAAAAGAGGAATGGGAAAATAATAATTGTGTACGGGCGCAAAATGCCGGGAATCTACATTGTAAATACATAAACGGAGAGATGCTATGACTCTGGAATACATCAAGAAACTGATGGGATGGTGCCCGAATGTAAAAACACTTGAAACCGGATCTCGAATTAGCCCTACTAATTTTGAATTATATGGTCAATCTGGAGGAGAAAAAGATAGGAATTCAGAGATTGCAAGTCGTATTTCCAGGCTTTTTTCCAGATTTGATATCCGAATTCTCTTACCAACACTATTCCTAACCCTTGTTTACATAAATTTGCTATTTCAAAAAGGTATAAATGCAGAAGCTCTCTTTTTAGGTTTTTCACTTTCTCTGCTGATTTATCTGCTCGGCTGGAAAAAGCAGATGCATCATTACGATTCCCTGGCAAAAAAACCCATTCTTCGCTCTTCCTCAAAGAAAACTCTCTTATGGGTTTTCGTAGTCCTAATCTTGTTATTAATTTTGCCTATGGTCTTCTTATCTCAGATACCCTCTTTTCTTAACGCTCGGTCAATGTATTCCTTAACTGGAGGGGCTTTGATTATGTTATGGGGAAGTTATCTTCAGTTAATTTACTGGGAAAGGAAAAGTCATATGAAAATTTATATCAAAAATGAAAAGGGGTTCCAAAAAATGTACGCTATCGGGGAAAAAGAGGGAGAATTATGAATTGGGAAGCAAAATATATTAGAAAACTAATGGGATGGTGCCCGAATGCAAAAGCACTTGAAACCGGACCCCGGATTAGCTCTGCTAATTTTGAAGCAAATGATCAATCGGAAGGAGAAAAAGTAAGAAGTCCAACGGTTCCAAGCCAGCATTCCAGGCTTGATATCTATCTTCTCCTGCTACCAATTATCTTTACTTCTGTTTATATAAAACCATTTCAAAAAGGTGTAAATACAGAGGCTTTCCTTCTTGGCCTTTCACTTTCTTTACCGATCTATTTGCTCGGCTGGAAAAAACAGATGCATCAATACGATGCCGTGAAAAGAAATCCTGCCGTTTCCCCTTCATTTAGAAAAACGTTTGCCTGTGTGATCTTATTCCTATTTTTGGGTTTCACTTTGCTCATGGCTTTCTTGCCCTATATCTCATCTCATGCAGTTTATCTTCTTAACGATCAGGCTATGTATTCCTTCACTACAGGAGTTCTGATTCTTATGTGGAGCTTCTATTTCCAGCTAATTTACTGGGAGAGGAAAAACCATATGAAAATATATATGAAAAGAGAAAAGGGACAGCAAAAGTTGTATGTCCTTGGAGAAAAGGGGGAAGAACTATGAGCCGGGAGTCCAGATACATAAATAAGCTAATGGGATGGTGCCCGGTTTGCAAGAATATGGTACCGAAAATAGAATCACCATTTATCTCTGAAAATTTGATACCAGCTTCCAGAAAAACAAGAAATCTCCCGGAACCCCGAACTTCAAATGTAGTTTTTCCTGCGAACATATCTCTAATCATGGTATTTCTTATGACAAGTTTCAACCTGCTCCTATTACTGAAATATCTGTGGGGCATGCCCCTCTTTCTGGCAGTTCTTTTCCTGCTCAGCTGTTCTTGTTATTTGTTAGCTCTCAAAACCTACGACTCGGCAGTTCTGGTAAACGAAGTGGGAATCCACATGCAGGCTTTCATATTCAAAAAGCTAATACCTTACAATAATATCGAAAGTGTAACAGTTTCCAGGATTAATAAAAAATCAAAGAAAATATATTTTCCTCTGATTATTTTAGGGTTTGCCACTTGTGGATTCTTGATCTACATGGCTGTAGTAAAAGGAGAATGGAATATATTTCTACTATTCGTTTCCCTACTTCCCTTTGTATTTATCACGGAATGGAAGCAAAAAACCCGAGTTTGGAATGGAAATACACGGCTTCAAATAAAAACCAGACACAGAAAGTGGTATGTGTGGGCCTGGGCCTCTTACAATTCTATGATCACCGATGAAGCCTCGGCTGTAGAGATTAAATCATCTATTGAAAGGCATCTGTGAGGGTTTGCGAAATGGCTTTTGCTGAAACTGTCTGGAAGTTGATGGGCTGGTGCCCAGCCTGTAAAAAAACGACACAGCAGACAAAACGATTCTGCGACTTTGCAAACACAGCCACAATTCCCGGGAAAACAATAAACATCTCGGAATTCCGAACCACAAACGTGACCTTCCCTGCAAATACAACTCTGTTTATTTTTCTTTTTGTAATATTCTTCAACCTGCTCATGACGCATACAGAAAATATTTCTCTCTTCTTAGTCGGTCTCTTCCTGCTGAACATTCCTTGTTACTTGCTAATTCTCAAAACCTTCGAGGCAGCAGTTCTGATAGATAAATCAGGAGTACGCCTTCAGGCCTTTAGATTAAAGAAACTTGACATTCCTTATGAAGAGATCGAAAGCATAACGTCATACAGGCTTGAAAAGCGTTCAAAGGAAATGTCCCTTCTCCTGATAATTGGAGGAATTGCCTTCTGCGGATTCGTGGTCTACATGGCTGTAGTAAAAGGAGAATGGAAAATACTTCTGCTGTTGATCTCCCTGCTTCCCCTCATCCTGTTTACAATGAGGAAACAAAAAACCCAATTTAAGAATTTGAATACACAGCTGTATATCAAAACTAGTACTTAGATTCTGATATAAATCCCTAAAAATAATTATATTAATTGTACAATAAATAACCTTATGTCTCGTATAAGCCGTCGCCCCAAATTATCATTCACTCAAAAAGATTTAGACTATCTTAC
>Ga0268263_1001041_pt1 | contig 29174 bp, 18 predicted proteins | sample Biomet5_FD_190358 | JGI IMG/M metagenome (GOLD analysis project Ga0268263, IMG submission 190358) | Microbial communities from bioreactor (seeded with sewage sludge) at LBNL, California, USA - Biofuel metagenome 5 (SPAdes) (version 4) | ecosystem: Engineered > Bioreactor > Anaerobic >... | reverse complement strand
GGTAGTTCTTCCTATATTAATTGTCTTATCAAACATAGCGGTTCTTGTTTCAACTCCAATTGCATTGGTATCTTCTTTCTATCTTTAACTGCATTTGGCACAAAAAAGTAACAAGTTTTACACTAGTTCAACCTATGATATGACAAACAAACCCTGTGTGACAATGAACGTAACTTCCAACATCAACGGAACCAGAAAGTGCTTGTTATTTGAATCCTAATGAAGGAATTTTAGCCCATTGAATAAGTATCCCCAGACAGGAGGTTTTATCAAGAAAATTATCAAACTCCTTCTTTTTCGGTAGTAAAGTAACCTCCACAATAACTTGTCTTGTATTCTCAACTGCAAAACCAACTGACTCCACATATTTATCAGTCTCATTATCGTAAGTCACCTCCTTTGTTTTGACATCAATCAACCTGAAGTGAATGGGATAGTATCCCTTATCTGCGCAAAAGGAGATTCGATACTCCTTGCCCCCGAAAAGCACAAACTGACAACGATAGGTTGAGTCGGCCATCAAGAGTGCATTCTGCGACTGTCCATACAATTTATAGCCATCAGCATTGAATCGAGTACATCCCTTGGTTTTATTAAATCCGTTACATCCCTGGCCGTATAGTGTAACAGCAAATGCCGAAACAAGCATTAACATCAAAATTTTTTTCATCCCCTAGTCCTTTAATTTTTTTCAACTACTTTAAGCAAACTAATTCTCACAAATGCTGCATTGAACTACCCAACTAGTAATTCTGGTTGAAAATATTTTGACGTATTTCCTGTATCTGCTTTTTGAGTTGCAAGAATTTCTCCACATTATACTTACCATTCTTACCACCCTGCTCTTTGAGGATAAGATTTGCAGTACTATCGCTGATGATTCGTTTCACAACTTTTATGCTTTCAACATTTTCGTTCAGGCTATAGAATCCATCTTTTATAGCGTTTAGGTCCGTCATCAACTTTGCCGAAGCGGGATCTTTAGGACTATACTGTGCAAAATTTTCACGGTAGTTGTCGAAAAACAAGCCCATATCTACCACCTGCTTAACAAGGTTTTGCTGCTTATTCACATCGTCAATCGAAATGGATGCTAAGTAAAGCGCCTCAACGATAGTACCCACACCAACTTCTGAAAAGAGTTCCTGTCCTCCAAGTGTTTCAATATTCTTAAATACCTCAATCGACATTTCAATGGATATAATTTTCAACGAATCAACGTTGGTTAAATTCTTCTCCATACGATCTAGGTAGTCTTTGTTCATCTGGCTACTTATTCCTAATTCGGTGGCAAGCTTTTTAAGCGCCTTGAGATAGTCCAACGCCTTATAACCTTTATTGAAATAGCTTAGATACAAAAAATCGGTATAAGCCACACCAAAATAAAGCGCTTTATACCTAGTGAGAGTGACCTTATCCACAATTTTGAGATCAAGAAGTTGTGCCTCCTTATAACCAAAGTCATTATCTGCCAATGAAGATATTAACTCTTCTGGTGTGGGTAATAGATAGTCAATACCAACAGTTGTTGTGTCCTGATTTAGCGCAACGGTATCGGTATTGCCACCTGATGTAGAACTATTTCCTTGACAACCGACTATGAGAAGTGAAGCCCATAGGCCAAAGCCAATGAATCCAAAGGCACGAAGCCTGCTAATCCTGGATAAAATTCTCAATTTAAAGTCCATAGCAATTCGGTAAGGTTAATTCTAAAGTATTAAAAAAATAAAAATACAAAAATATTTTTTATTTCACGTTTATCTTCTTGGTTTGCCACTCTCTTCTCTTTTGATCTATCTTTTTAACGAAAATATCCAATGCACCCGTTACCAATAATAGATATCCTCCAAACCACATAATCCAAAGGACAATCGAATTAAATAGATAAGTACCAATTTTCCAATTCCATATTTTCTTAAAGGGGGCATAAAAATGCGCGCGACCAATCCTACTCCTTGGAGCATGAAACACGGGATCGACCATCACTGTAACCTTTGTTCCCTCAATCCGAACCGGTTCCTGTTCAGATCTGTTCCGAACCAAGTCCACCAACGCCTCATTCTGATACTGGTTTCTTAAGTTGATATAGGCATCGGAACCTCCCACCAACTTCATCTGCTGTTCAATAATTCGCTCCTTATAAGCAATAACTCGGTTGTATTCCCGAGAAAGGTGCGATTTATACTCACTCAACCTCATTGAAAATAGCTTTAAGCTATCATCTTGAAGGCTATTTAACTCAATCTGTTTTTTGGCTGATCCAATGTCCAACTGATTTAATTGATAGATTGCACTCTTTTCAATTCCATATTCATGACTTTTAATACGCTGGTTCAACGGCATTGCGGCTATTTCATCATGGTTGGAGGTTATAAGAGGAATAATATATAATAGTCCGCTTCGTAAATTGCTCTCCTTATATTCAGCATTAAATATGGGATATTCAAAGGCATTATGTTTAAACTGATAAACGTCTATTGCTTCGTATGCCCATCGAGATGCCATGATATCACCAATTATAGGGACAACCTCCGGTGAACTAAATTTATAGTAAAGTTGATCAAACTTTACCACAACTCCGCTAAGCAAAATCTGAGGCAGAAATAAGAATGGTATGGCGAGGTAGATACCAGCAATGGATTTAAATATTGAAGAAATCAGAAGACCTGCAATATTACCTAAGCACGACACTGAAAATAGAATTAACCATAGAGGTACAAAAACTTCTTTTAGTTGCAATATCCATACTCCAATAGCGCTAAATACCAATGTTTGAAACGCACTCAGCAGGATATAGAAAAGGACAATTGCATTAAAAGAGCTTCCCCTACTCAGCTTCACATAAGACTCCCTACGGTGTGTCTTCTTATCCCTAAAAATACCATCCGCACTAATTATCATTCCGATAAACATGGAGGCAATTACCGCCATAAAAAAGAAAGATGGAATATTCTGATTGTTGTAGAAAATATACACAGGGTCTCCATCCCCAGTGAACGAAAATTTCTTTGAAACGATGGAAATAATAAAGCTGAGTATTAGTGGAACGGTAATGGAGAATAAGACAAACTCTAAATTGTTCCGACGCGAAAGAAAATTCCGTTGAAAGAAAATTTTAAACTGTGAATATAAACTTGCGACACGATGCTTTGGTTGAGGAATTTCCTGTTGCAAGGAGCCGCTTTCCGATTCGGACAATAACTTTAAATAATCCGCATGAAACTCCTTGGGCGTTCGTCTTCGTTCGCTAAGGAGTACACCAAAATCGCTGACCTTCTTTTCATCAATAATTTCAAAAATTATTTCAGGCTTTACGTTTCCACAGCTATCGCAGGAGCTAAGGTTTCTGTCTACCCTTTTCCCTTGGCGTTTAAAATATAGAATACCTTCTAGCGGATTACCAAAGAAAATAGGATAACCACCTTTGTCGAGAACCAGCAATCTGTCGAACAGCTTAAATATTTCAGATGAAGGTTGATGTATATTTACAATAATCAGGATATCCTGCAATGCGAGAGCTTTCAATGTATTCATTACCTTTTCGGAGTCTGCAGAAGATAATCCTGATGTGGGCTCATCTACAAACAGAACTTTGGGCTCTCTCATTAATTCAATGGCGATGGAAAGCCGCTTACGTTGCCCCCCACTAATTACTTTATTAGTAGGAGACCCCACCATAAGATCCTTTATTTCATAGAGCTCCATTACGTTAAGCATGCGCTCCACTTTCAGCGCAACTAAATCCGAACTCAACTCACCAAGAGACAACAAACTGCTGAAATACAGGTTCTGATATACGGTTAAATCCTCAATCAAGGAATCCTCCTGAGTAATGTATCCTGTAAGTTCGCGGAAGAGTTTGTTGTGGCTTTTATATTCCAATCCGTTCCACAAAAGATTACCCTGGTAAGCCGAATTGAGCCCAGCAAGGATGTTGAGTAACGTAGACTTCCCCACTCCACTATCGCCCATGATGGCAACTAAATCACCAGAATGGAAAGTGAAAGAAAGGTCATGGATCCCTTGACCAGTTGATCCATAGGTGAAATTAACGTGCGAAGCCTTTAGTGTAATTCCCGAGGAGCCAGATTTCTTGAGTATTGTTGCTAATATTTCGCCATAGTATATTGGCTCTATCCCTGCCCCAGAAATTGATGTTCCAGGAGTTAATGTATAAAGTTGATTAGGAAAAACGATTTTCCGATTGATCTCCAAAAAATCTCGACCACGATAGCGTAGCAATATCATCTCGCCTGGCGGAACATACATAAACGAGAGTAATCCCTTAAGCCTCTCCCTTTTTAAATACCGGATATCATCAACAGGAGGAGTGTTGGCTCCAATAAAAAGTAAATTTTGCCGATCGGCTATACGAAGATGTTCATTGAATACAAAGCGACGAATATCAAGATAGACAGACTTTTCAATTCTGAATTCTGAGGCAACTTGATCAATTTCAGAAACAAACTGCTCTCCTTCTACGAAAAATCCCATTCGGAAATTCCAGATATAGCTAATAAAATTAAGCAACGTAATAAATATCTGAATCCGTTGTTTGAGCGAATACTCCTTGTTGATTAGGTTCAGTAACGGTTGTAGGTTTTGAGAAATTCCTCTATTAGAGGAATATGCCTCCATATACCCAAGAAAATCACTATACTTTTCTTTTCCTATCAAACGGCCATAGTTGCTGTAAAGGTAATTTTCCACATACCGTTTAGTAAGCAGCACATCCTCCCCTTGTTTTGAAGATGCCAGCAGGGCTAAAATTCGTAGTACAGTGTTAATAATTACATCACTCATTACAAGACGGGCTTAAATACTAAATTAAACTCAACTTGCTTGTGATCAACAATGTCGTAGCTAAAATCAATTTGATGGATGTCCATAATTTGTTTAGCCAAGATAAATCCAAGATCAGAATTAAAGTCATGAATAAGCTGCTGCTTGATTCCTTCCTCATTATCGCCAGTACGAATGATTGCAAAAATAATTTTGCAAACAAATTTCTTCTCCTCCACCTTTTCAAAAAGAATCTGAAGAGGATTATCGTTTCCATAGGAGAGAACAATTCTTTCCATAAGAGACTGGAAACACTGTATCAATAAATCGGCATCACCAGTTGTGGTTGGTTCAAATAGCGGCTTTGCTATATCTACATCTACCTTCCCTGAAAACTTAATCTCCTGAAGATCAACAACAGTATGCTGAATAAGTGTATATAGATTTACAACCTCCTGCTTAACTTTGTAATCCTCCCGCTGCATAAGCCCAATTAGAGAAGTTTTAAAAGTAAACCGCACAAGTCGAGCAATGGAGCTATCTATCATACTATAGAGGTCATACTGATCCTTGGCCTCAATCTTGTCCTTAAGTAGCTGTATTGGTCCCGAAATTCCATTTAGAAACGATCGAACTTCATGGCTCACTCCCTCCAAAAATTCGGAGGCAAAATCAGAAGCGTTGCTGCCACTTGTAACTTGGCCCACACTGATAAAAACTCGAATGATGGACAACGCCTCCTCCAACCTCTGCTGCTTTAGCCTTTCGTTACCAACTACAATGGTCACTAAACCCAAGGAGCCATCGTTAAGAACTGGGATATTTAAATAAGGAAGCCGCCGTGATTGCATCAGCTCGGCAATCTCACTTTGTTCCGCTGAGAGGGCCTCTTCTGCTAAAACAATTAGCGCAGGAATAAAATTTTTGTCAGCCTTGGCCAATCCTACAACGCTGGTCAAGGTATCAGTTAACACAAGACGAAATCCATTGGATAGCAACGCTTTTTCCAAGAATTTCCAACTAATGTTGATGTTGCCTAATGGAATGAAATCGATTTCATGGATCTCTGGTTGCATGGCATTGCAGTATTAACTTGGTCTAAAAACGACTCTAATGTGCAATTAAATCGCAGATGTTGCAATTTAAGAAAATCATAGCGTCGAACAATTAAAAGATGAGTAATATTAATGCATCACAATTCTATACTAGACCATAGAATCCAGCTCAATCCTTATTGTATAAACACTTTCATGCAAAATAAAAAGAGAAGATTGTAGCAAACCAGTATGACTACTGGTCATGTAATTTAAGGTCATTTCAATATGTCCGCATTTTTTGAATTTGTTCAATACAGACAAATCTGATAAAATAATTAAGCCACCGACGGATAATAAAAGTCATAGTGTTCAAACAATTAGAACAATTATGCTCATTCAAACTTAACTAAACTATAAACCGCTCCTCCTTTACGTGTATGCAACTTCCCTAACTTTTTATATTTCAAGTTCGAGATTTTGGATGTATCATATACTAGATAGTAGCCCTTCTTGTTATAAAGTGTATCATAACAAATTAAAGATTGCTTCTGAACCAATAAATAATACATTTCGGGAGTCTTAAACTTTGGAAATGCCAAATCATAGTAAAGATTATCATTCCCAACAACTGCATTGATATGTTTGACTTCTCCTTTTACCATGGGCTGCAAAGAACCATTATAGCGTGAAGGAATAATAAACCAGTCAAATCCTACACGAGCAACGAGTAGTAGGATTATCATGTATTCAAATCGAAATTTTCTGTTTTTCAAGTAGAGATAGAGAATTAATGCTACAGATACGAACAAGCCACTACCCTTTAAGGCTGCCCATGGTACAATGCGGGTTACATTTACAACGGGTACAAGAGTTGATCCTATCAAAACAATAGCAAACATTACAATAAAGGTAACGTTGACAAACTTGTAGAGAGCAGTTTGCCGAACCTCCTCACGTAAGTGCAGAAAAATGAGAGGGACAAAAGCTAATGGAAGAAACATGAATAAGTATCGAGCATAAGTTGCCGGCGAAATCCAATAAACAACTATATTCGACAAGAACGTTATGATGCTGAACCGTAAAAATGGCTCATTCCATATTGCACGAGCTGCTTCCTTCTGAAAAAGATAAATAACAAAAATAGTCCATGGGAAAAAGTGATAAAAGAACTCGAAAGGAAACGTGAACAAATGAACTATTCCTCTTGATATTCCTGTACCAATGATAGTCTTTTTGGTCGATTCGTTGAAAATGGTTTTTACAAGTGTTAAAAAGTAATCAGGGTTTTTAAGATAATAATTGTAGTAATACGCAACAAGAACAATAAAAAACAACAACAGCCCTACCACATGTTGCCAAGAAAAGAGCTTTTTCCATTTCTTTTCTGCAATGAACCAAGTCAAAAGCGTAATCCCCAAAAATGCGATGGCTGGTATGCCTTTCAAAAGAAAACCAAGTGCAGTAAGCAAGTAAGCAATCAGAAACATTTGAAGATACTTCTCCTTTTTAGAGAAATAGTATATCGAAAAAAATGAAAGATAGACTAACCATGAAAATGACATATCAATTAGCCCTTTGAATGAATCATAAAACAACACCCGCCCACAGGTAAGAAAAACCAATGCACTCAAAAAACCAATACGATTTCCATATATATTTCTGATTATCAGAAATATTGAAGCAGAGTATAAATATAAAAACACCACGGTTGGTATCCTTAGTACGGAATCGGAATAGGAACCCAATAGTTTAAAGAATAATATGAGAATCCAGTTATAGAGAGGTGGTTTGTTAAAATACAGTTCGCCACCTTCAGTTGGGATTAGAAAATTATGGCGTATGATCATTTCCAGTGAAACTAATCCCCTTATTCCCTCGTCGTCAATTAGCGGCTCAACGCCTAAATTTATCAAAAACGCAGGAATGGTAAGGAGAACTATCGTTATGGTCAGAAATGTTGGATTGTAAGCCAAACGGCTAACGTGCGTTGGTAAATATTTCATGGCTCGTTCAACTTTAAATGGTCAAAACTATATACAATACCACAAAATGAAACAATGGCCGTGATCAGGAAAAAAATTAAACTTACAGCTATTGAGGTATTTATATTTAAGTGTAGCCATTGTGCTCCATATAAAAAGGTGAACTCCCTCGACCCTATCCCACCAATGGTAAAGGGGATTATAGCGATAATAGATGATATTAGGAAAATAAACAAGTAGGCAGCAGTATTTTCACCATTGTGCAATGCTAAAAGAATAAAAAAGGTCGCCATCAATTGCGAAAACTGTACACCAAATGACAGTCTATTTGTACGATTAAAAATTGAAACAAAATCGGGAAACAACCATCGAATCAGTATGTAGCAAGCGATGATAGATGCCGGAATCAACATCCATACTACGTAGCGACATACTAATGGCAAAGGCAAACAATAACTCAGCATCACCAACAAAACGAACAAGGCAAGCATGCCAGTAACCCTGTCTAGAAAAATCGCTGAGAATATTTTTCGCGATCCAGTGCCGAACTTTTTTTGCAATAAATAAATTTTATACCCATCACCTCCAATTCCTCCAGGAAGAAAAAGGTTGTAGTACATTCCTAGCCAGTATAGCTGCAAATTAAGTTTTTCAGAAATATGAATGCCAATCGCTTTCAAATAATAGTTCAGACGCAATGATGAGATAATTTTAGATAGGATAAATAATATCAAAGCAATGAGCAAATAGAAAAGATTGCCAGCCCTTACGATTTGCAGTAATTCACTAATGTTAATTTTATAAAGTACCACCCAAAAAATGGCAATCGTGATGCAACTTTTGGCAAGAAGAATGGTTAACCTTTTGTATTTATCTAGCGTCATATTCCCAGATAACTTATTAATTCTACATTTTTTAAGCGATCCATTTGCTGAAAAAAAATATCCTTCAAATACTCATACTCTGATTTTCGGTTGAGATATGAGTCCACACGATCTTGGAGCCCAGGATGTGTCATTATTTCCAGCAAATCGTATTGCTCGAACGACTTTGATAACTCCTCCATAAAGTCATTGTAATGCCCATCCTTATTCACCGAAAAGTTAGTTATTAATCGCTGGGGAGTTATAAAAGGAGTTAACGTATTACGCGTAACAATGCAGAATACAGCAAGTACTAACATCCTCTGATGTTTCCAGTTGGATGGAGAACAATTCCTAACCCGTGTAATGCCAAGTCTACTGAAGGTTTGTAAGATAAATGGTCCCAACAGTGGGTATTGATGAATATGCTTGTGGCTATCAGCGTGCGAAATGGTAAGTCCTTTATGTTGAAGCAACTCTAGCTGGCTTGCGATCTCGATCTCTAATTCGGACTTTTTTACCTTGTTGAATATGAAACCGACCAGTAACTGATACCATGATAGAAAATTGCCCTGATCGTCAACTAGTGATCTCACCCGCGATAAGTCCGAAACTGGCCTACCTTCAATGAGATTCAGGTGTAATCCAGTGGAGATGGAGGTTTGCTTCAGTTGGATAATGCTTTTATCTGTAGCAAAGTTGGCCATCACAGATGTACTTGTAATGGCACCTAACTGTGCTAATGAGATAATGGCTTGATTGATATTATCGTCCAAACCATAATCATCGGCATTTATTATCAATTTTTTAGCCATGGTAAGCTGGTCGATGCTGCTGCTTGCCATTAGCCAGAGCTGTTTGTTTTTCTACCTCAAAGGGAGGGTGCTTCTTTATCGAATAGGATACTTGTTCTCTTATCGCAAAAGGTTCTTGCTTTCTGCCAGAGAAATAGTTATAAACCCCAATCTGGGCAATAAGCCCAATGCTAATCAACAAAACAGCAAATAGAATGATAAAGATGGCAGAAATAAATTCCATGGCGTACTCCTTCCCTATAAACCAATGCAGAAACAGTGCTCCAAACATGTAATAACCCGCAATTCCGCCGCCCACCAAAAGCAGTAGTAACCCTGGAATGCCAAACAGTCGAAAAGGCTTATGCAAGTACGATATAGAAAACTTCAACGCCAGCAAATCGACGATTACCAGAAATGCCTTACTTAGGTTATAACTACTCATGCCGGCATTTCTTTCACGAATAACAATGGGAATCTCAGTAAATTTAGAGCCCTTACGCACCACCAGTGCTCCCAAAAAACGATGGACATCACCAATCAAGTTGACATTATCGAGTAGATACCTGCGATAGGCCTTAAATGTTGCCCCAAAGTATTTCATTTTTACGCCAGATACTTTGCATATAATCTTGTGCGCCATGTTGGCAATAAATGATCTTGTCCATCCTTCTGGGCGTTGTTCCTTGTATCCACCCACCATGTCATAACCTTGTTCTATTAATTTAAGGAACTGCGGGATGTAGGCAGGATTATGCTGCATATCACCGTCCATTGCTACAATAACATCTCCCATAGAGTTATCTATTCCGGCTCTGAGGGCAATTGTTTGACCATAATTTCCTGCTAAGTCAACGCCTCGTATAGCAGAATATACCTGAGATAATTGCGTTATGATCTCCCAAGAACTATCAGAACTACCATCGTTAACATATATAACTTCATAATCGTAATGACTATGGCCCATTACGCTGACAATCTCTTCGGCCAATAATTGTATATTACCAGCCTCATTATATGTAGGGATGATGATGGATGTTAATTGAATTGGATGCATCTGTCTAAATACTTTATATTCAATTAAACAATGAATAGATTTACTGTTTCTCCAAAAATAGTTCCCAAACACATGAGGGCTATACGTTGCATTGTATTGACAATTTAAGTAACTCTGTTGTTATAGCAAAGTTGGGTAAATTGCGAAATTTAGAATCAATTAACTCATTAATAATCCATTAAAAAAAGACCGTAGATGTTAAATTAACCTTCACATCAAGATTAAATAGTTAGTCCAACATATAAAGTGGAGATGCCATTCGCGCCATCAGTGCAGAAGCCCTAATAATGCACTATAACGCTAACCCAACTATGACTATAAAGAATGGCATCACCCACTAGTTCCCATACAATCAAACCTTATTCACAAAAATCTACACTACTAAAGAAGTGAAAAACATCATAGTCGAAAATCATTATCCGACAGAATGGCAAAAAAACTGCATGAATGACCAATTTTAACCGCTGAGCTCAACTGCGTGAAATTATGTTTTATTTGACTGCCATTCGTATGCATGCAAATCATTACCCATAAACTGTATTCAAAAATCAATCGCAATTTGATGTGCGATCTGCAGCTTACAAACCTCGCTAATCAACTATTGAACCGTAATCTGTAAATAATACAACCTGGCAATTTGGTAATTAGTCATTGCCTCAGTATAGTCATCATTTGATTGCTGGAGCTGTGCTTGAGCTTCCAGCAAGTCCGATACAGCAATTATTCCAGACCGATAGTTATCCCTGTTAACCTTCAAGTTTTCGTCTGCCTGAATGGTTGAAACCCGCGACAAAAGAACTTGTTGGTATGCCTCATCAAGTTTATTCCTTGCCTGTTGCATCTGCAGCAGCAATTTCTCAGTATTGTCTGTCACTGCATTCTGAACTCGCTTTTCCTTGAGATGCTGCGCCTTAAGCTTATGAGAAGCTTCCCACCAGCCAGAAATTGGAATCTTTACGGTACCAAATACCATACCGTAAGATGAACCACTACCGTCCATAATATCAAGATATTGACCTCCAACCCCTAGAGCAACTTGTGGCATATACTCGCCCCGCTGAATACGTGTTTGGTAATTTTCAGCCTTCACGCTTTCCTGTAGCAGCTGGTATTCCGGACGGTTAGCAATGACCTTCTTGTGATCTGCATAAATTAACTGTGGGGCATCTTCCGCAGGAATCGTATCGACAAAAGTAACCTTAGGGCTATACTCCACCCCGATATACTGACAGAAAGCCATTTTTGCTAACTCAATTCCATCCGACAACTTCAGATAATTCATTTGCAATTCATTCTGCTTAAGTTCAACCTTTAGCAAGTCGTTTCGAGTAATTAATCCAGCATTATATGAGCTTAATACTTCCCGGTGAAGGGTGTCAACCATCTCAACATAGCGCTTAAGTGTTTTCATTTTCCCCTCTAAAGCAAGAACCTGCCAGTATTGTTTCTCGGTTCCGAGCACCACTTCGTTTTGAGCAGCAGCCAATTGAAGCTGGTCAACCTTAATTCCTATATTTGCCAACTTATTACCATTGGTAATTTGCTTCCCGGCAAATACGGGTTGGGTAACCGTAACCAAGCCTATTGTGCCTTTATCAAGCATTGAAATAGACATTCCTGGGAAATAAGCAAACTGAGTAGCCGTGGATAAATTTGCTGGATTCCCATCATAAACAGGAAGATCACCCCCTGGTATATTCATATCAATCAACGACTTATTAAAACGAAAAGACATTCCCATCGCCTCCACCTGAGGAAAAAACTTTGTAAAAGCGGCCTTTTTTGTTTGTTGAGCCACTTCAACATCAAGCATTTTGTTCTTTACTGAAAGATTATTCTGTAAGGCGAGTGATTTACATTGCTCTAATGAGTAGTTTGGCTGTGCATGCAAAACAGATGCAAGGCCAAGCAAAACGAAAAGTGTTAATGCTACAGGTTTCACCCTTGACGTAATTAACAGATCTCCTAAGACCTTCTTATCTTTCCTACCCTTATCAACCTTTCTAAAAATTAGCCAGTACACAACTGGAAGAATAAGCACTAGGAGCACCATCGATGTTAAGGTTCCAAAGCAAATTACCGTTCCAACTGGTGACCAAAGAGCACTTCCACTCAACATCATTGGTATAACCCCCATTGATGCTGCAGCCGAGGTAAGAAAAATAGGTCGCATTCTCCGTTTTCCAGCTTCAAATGCGGCTTCAAGTACAGTTTTTCCTTTACCGCGTAACTCTTCTGCGTAATCGAGCATAATAATCCCATTCCTCACTAAAATTCCAATTAGGCTCACAAGCCCAAGGAGAGATGTAACCCCAAATTCCGATCTCATGATTAACACACCCGCCACAGCACCAATAAGACTTAACGAGGAGGATCCCAAAACTAGCAGCGCAAGGTTAATTTTTCGGAAATGGAACACTAAAATAAAAAAGATAATAAATACGCTAATACTCATCGCCCCCAAAAGCTGAGGTAACGATTCGTTATCAGTCTCATACGTACCACCGTACTGCATTACAGCACCCTTTGGTGAGGAGAAATTGTCTCCAATCTTTTTAACTTCTCCAAATACCTTATTGACATTGACTCCACGCTGGACATCGCCCAGCACACTAATGGTTGGAACCCCATTTCGTCTGACTATCTGTCCCTGAGTCCAGTCTGGCTCCACCTTAGCAATTTGCCGCAACGGGACAGATACTCCCGGAACTAGGGAACTAACATATTCATTCTGGATATCATCGCACGAAGCTTTATTGCTCGCATCAGCTTTAAGTTTAACAACAACGGGATAATCGCCTTCCCACAATGTTGTTAACGGAACCTCATCAAAACTCATTGCAAGGTTTGTTGCAACAATTGCTTTTGTAATCCCTAGGCGGTTAGCATCTAAAGAGTTGATGTCGATGTGCGCCCCAGGCAACATCTCTTCATAATTTGTATGAATCCAAGTAAGTCCTTTAACTTTTCGCAGTTGAGAAGAGAGCGAGTCGGCCGCAACTTTCAACGCTGCTATGTTGTTGCCCGAAAAACGAACCTCAATTGGATTAGCCGCCTCCTGATAGTCCAGCTGTTTAAACCGTACGTAGGCATTGGAAAAATAGTTCGAGTACTTTGTGGAGTATGCTGATAAAACTTCTTCTGTTTCCTTGTTAGAATGAGTGTTTACGATGAACTGGGCATAGTTCTTTGCTGGCATCTTCGGTGCATAGGAGGCATGAAAACGAGGAGAACTAGTTCCGATAAATGAGGTTATCGATTTTACCCGTTTATCTTTCTTCAAAATTTGCTCAAGACTATCTGCCACCAAAGCTGTTTTTTGTAATGAACTTCCTTGAGGCAAATATATTTCTACTGCAAACTGATCTCGTTCTGCTATGGGCATTAGTCGCTGAGGGGCCAAAGGAAATAAGGCAATTCCAGCCAAGACTGTAAGTATACCGACACCAACCGTAACTCTAGGATGCTTAAACGCACGAACTAGCCATTTTTCGTAAATTTGTTGAACCATATCAAGGAAGCTTCGGCGTTTCTTTCCGTTCTTCTTCCGTTCCAACTTTTTAAACCCCACCTTAATAAAGTAATACTCTAAGAAAGGGATGAATAGCATGGCAACCAATAATGATATACCTAGAGTTATTGTGACAGTCCATGGAAATAGCAGCACAAAGTCATGCGTCATCCCAGTTATAGTGAAAAGAAACGGAAAGAAGGTGATGCTAATAGCTAGCGTAGCGGAAAAAATTGCCTTAAAAAAACCTTGAGCGCTACTAATAGCCGCATGCCAACGCGACATGCCATGATCGAGCTTTTCCATGTAGCTATCCACAATGACAATTGAGTTATCCACAATCATTCCAAGAACTACAACCAATGCTGCCAAGGTAACCGTATTTAACTCCATTCCTGCTAAAAGCATGATACCAAGCGAAACAAAAATGGAGACAGGGATTGAGGTAGCAGCTACAGCGGCAACGCGGAATGGTAACAAAACCATGGTAACCAAAATAACTGCTATAATAGCATAAAGCATTTCCAGTAGAAACATGGTAATAGAATCACTCACAACCTTAGGCTGATCGGCAATACGCTCTACGCTAACTCCTTTAGGTAATTCTGATTGGAATTGTCGTAACACTTCACCAACATCTTTACCATAATGAACAATATTATTTCCTGGCTGCATTTCCAAAGAGACGAGCAAGCACTTATGTCCATTATTGGTAATATAGCTGTCGGCATCGGGGTATTCCCTAACAATTCGCGCTACATCCTTTAGTCGGATTATATTGCCCGAAGGGTCAGAATAAACAATTTGGTCAGCAACGTCTTCCTCATTGTTGTATGAAGGTGAGATGTGAATTGGAGCAATGTAGCTATCGTTTTCTATCTTACCATTTGAAGTTGTAAATCCCTGTGTAAATAGGCTGGAAAGTAACGAAGATGAGCTAATTCCATAATTGGTCAACTTCGCTTTATCAATATAAACGGTAATTTGTTCCTTCTGTAATCCATAATGACGAACCTTTGATACTGATTCAATTCGACGTAGTCGGTTTTCCATCTCATCGAGATACGCCTCCAACTCACGATAGGTTTTATGATCCGATTCAATTGTAATTAACAAAGCAGATGTGTCGCCAAAGTCATTGTCCGAATACAACGCCAATAGGCCAGAAGGTAACTGCTGCTTTAGATTGTTCAGTCCATGATTCAACTTTGCCCAAAACTCATCGGAATTCATTACATTGTCATTCAACGTAACAAAAACGATCATCAAGCCATCCTTCGATATAGAATAGGTTTTCTTTTTGTTAATTTCCTTAAAACTAAATAAATAACTTTCAACCTTTGAAGTCAATTGCTCTTCAATGTCAGACGAGCTGGCGCCTGGATATGCTCCAATAACCAGTCCCTGCCGAATGGTAAAAGAAGGGAATTCCTGTCTGGGCATCACAAACAGAGCATAGATGCCAAGCAAAACCATCAATGAAACAATCAGAAACACAATCTGCCTATATCGCATGGCAAATTCAACAATACTCAACCTCTTCATAACTATTCAATAATTTTTATGGCTGAATTTTCATCGATTTTCTGGTAACCATCGATAATGAGAAGATCACCTGCAGAAAGGCCACTTTTAATAATAACACCGTTGACAGTTAGTGGACCAACCTGAACTGTCCTCTTCATTGCTTTTCCGGTTCTAGTATTAGCCACGAAGACATACCGCTTCTCCCCACTCCCGCTAACCTGTACTGCAGACATTGGTATAACCATTTGCATAGCCAACGTAGAGCTAATAATGGAAACCTTGCAAACCATTCCTGGCTTTAACGCTTGCTTAGGATTATTTAGAATAGCCTTAACAGTATATGTGTGAGATAAGGTATTAGAAAGAACTCCAATTTCTGAGACCGTACCTTCGTACTGCTGATCGTTTAATGCAGGAACTATAACCACAACCTTCTCCCCATTGGTTATTGCTGCTATCTCATTTTCAGGGACTGGAATCCGAACTTTAACGTTTTCGATTCTTACCAACTGAAAAACTGGATTTACAGGTATGATGCTCATACCCGACTCCACCATCCTCTTCCCAATAATCCCGCTCATGGGGGCATATAATTCACAATCGTGCAAGTTTTTCTCAGCAATTTGAGCAGTAGATTTTGCCTGCACAAGGCCTGTCTTTACCTCCACAAACTTAACCTCAGGGAGGCTTCCATCTTTATATACAGGCTCCAACCGATTATATGCGTCTTGTGCCTGTTTTTCCTTTGACAATGCAATTTGATAAGCACTCTCGTAACTGTAGCTGTTTATGGTTGCAAGCAACTGCCCCTTGATTACTCTTTGTCCCTCATCAACCAATACCTTTTCAACAGAACCTGAAATCAAAAAACTCAACGGTACGGAAGTCGATTCTTCAATAGTTCCAATATAAACCTGCTTATTTTCCACAGGTGCTGGTTCTACCTTTTGAATCTTGACATTCTCTATAGATTCGCTAACGCTCGAACTATCTACACCAGAATTACATCCAGCCAACAAGATTGCACCTATTGACAGCCAATGAACCAATTTTTTCTTTTCCATTACTATGTATTATCTTAAAATCACAAACACTATTTTAGTTTTTCAGTTCTCAAAGAAACAAAAAAAATCAAAACTATATGCTAAATATGTGTTGATTAGATGCATATTTTGTTAAACAACCACCATGCGAACATACTATTTTGGTTTTATAGTACTGCAACACTTAAGAAAATATTTTCGTCAAAATTAGGTTAACAGCGCGTGCAAAACGCTTATCTTCAAATTTTCCACCAGAGACTACAACAAGTTGTATTACACCATAAAAAGCGGCAAGAAGCGTTTCAGCAATCCATGAAATATCATTTTGGTCAACACCGCTGCACTCTCCAGAATCGTGTCCATCCTCAATAATCCGAATGATATACGATTTCTCAAAGTTTACCATCTTAAAGAAATATTTTTTTGCCAAAGTTTCAGCCATGTTTTCCTGTATCAGTATTCGATACAAGTTTGTCCTATGAATTACCTCTTGATAAAACTCCACAAGATATATCGTCAGCTTATCCTGCATATTCTTGCCACTCGCCACGCGATCTTTAACATGCTTTCTCAAACTAACCAATTCCATGTAAATTACAGCATCGAAAAGATCATCCTTGCTGGCAAAATATTGATATATAGTACTTTTAGACTTTCCACAAGCAGTAGCAATCTCATCCATGGTAGTCTTTTTTAGACCATACTGCTGAAAAAACTTTTGCGCCTGAAGCATGATCTCCTGTTGCGCTACTTCATCCTTGTCCAAAACCATTATCTTATACCAAGATTATTTCATATGAATTAACAAAAGTAGAATAATCTTCTGCAAATATCAAAATACGAATACAGTAGATATCCTATAGATCATCTATACCAATGAGATAGTATTCTTTTCCTGTATATTAGCTTCAATGGCCAATAGGTTTATTGTTTCAGTTCTTTGCCGTCCAACGCAGATACGAAAGTAACAAGAGTTTCAAATTGGTATCCAAAACATACCATATATGAAAATATCTGTTATAATTAGATCGTTCACCTATTGTGTGTTAAAAGAATTAACTTCAAAACACTTATCAAAACAAAAAGAGCCTGTAAATCTTACGATCTACAGGCTCTTTACCGTCGGGGTACCAGGATTCGAACCTGGGACCCCCTGGTCCCAAACCAGGTGCGCTAACCGGGCTGCGCTACACCCCGAAAAACTGTGGCGGAGAGAGGGGGATTCGAACCCCCGGTACCAGTTACCTAGTACGGCAGTTTAGCAAACTGCTGGTTTCAGCCACTCACCCATCTCTCCAAACAACCTCGTATTGATTGGAGATTAACTGCAGACGTCACATTCCAAAAAGGAAGATTAAGTCATATGCCTCTCCGTTAAGGCTTGGCAAAAGTATAAAATTCAATCGTTCTGACAAACAAAACACAAAAAAAAGAGAGGATTTTTTCCTCTCTTTTATAATTAGTCTGATGAACAACCAATTACTATTTTTTTGGTTGGGTACCACCTTGCTGTGGTTTGGCAATAGATTCACGCATATCGGTATCTGCTTGTAGATTCCGCAACTTGTAGTAATCCATTATACCTAAATTCCCTGAACGGAACGATTCAGCAATAGCCATAGGTATTTCAGCCTCAGCCTCTATTACTTTTGCCCTTGCCTCCTGTGCCTTAGCCTTCATCTCTTGCTCTAATGCAACAGCCATTGCTCGGCGCTCTTCAGCTTTTGCCTGAGCTATATTTTTATCGGCATTGGCTTGATCCATCTGCAATACAGCACCAATATTCCTTCCAATATCAATATCGGCAATATCGATAGATAAAATTTCAAATGCAGTACCTGAATCGAGACCTTTGTCGAGCACCACGCGGGAAATATAGTCTGGATTTTCGAGCACGGTTTTATGCGATTCCGAAGATCCAATAGACGAAACGATTCCTTCACCTACCCGGGCAAGAATAGTTTCCTCACCAGCACCGCCAACCAGCTGCTTTATGTTGGCTCTAACGGTAACCCTTGCCTTCGCAATAAGCTGAATACCATCCTTTGCTACGGCGGTAACAGGTGGAGTATTTATAACTCGAGGATTAACCGACATTTGAACAGCCTCAAAAACATCACGACCAGCTAAATCGATAGCTGTAGCCATTCTAAAATCGAGTGGAATATTTGCTTTCTGCGCAGATACCAGTGCATGAACAACCTTGGTTACATTTCCACCAGCCATATAGTGGGCCTCCATTTCGTTGGGAACAAGGGTAAGTCCCGCCTTGGTTCCTTCGATGAGAGCCGAAACGATAGTAGATGGCGGCACCTTTCTCCATCGCATTAAAATAAGCTGTATAAGAGAAATTTTTACATCTGATATTACAGCTGTAAACCATAGTCCAATTGGAATAAAGTAAAGGATAAACCATAGTCCGATAAGAGCTGCGGCAACAATAATGAGGTATAAACCTAGACCTGTCATAGCTAACTATTTTTGGGTTTAACAATTAAACGAGATTTTTCAACTTTTACCACAATCACATCCCTTCGTGGATCGATAAAGGCACCTGTAGACATTGCCTCAACCTCAATTCCTTTAATGGATACAGTTCCCATCGGCGCCAGCCTCGATTTGCTTACTCCTTCGTCGCCAGGTAGAATTTCAACACTGGTAAGTTCCGTTTCAACGGAGGAGTGAAGTTGAGTATGGAGGGATAAATGATTCCATGTCTTTGAACGAAGTGAAAAAAACACAATCAAAAAAGACAAGAGGGTTGCCAATGAAAGTGTTATATGGCCAGCAGTGCTTCCCATGGTATGGTAAGCCAAATAAATTCCAGTAACCATTGCCAATGCACCTAGGATACCAGCAACGGTGACGCCTGGAATTAAAAGAAATTCAACAAAAAAGAGAAAAAGGGCCAACAATATTAGGCCAATAACTAGTGCCATAAATTTCTAACTTAATCTGTTTTCAATAGTGGACATGAGACCACGACGGCTTAACTCATCTTTTAATGGTTTGAGCTTGCTAATCGAGCCATACTTTACATCACATTTGCCCTTATAATGAGCAATCAACGTGCACTGTTCTGCCTGAAGGCTGCCATGCTCGCACACCTCAACTAACGATTCTACTACGTAGTTAAACTCATTTACCTCATCATTGTGAAGTACTAACACTCCGCCCAGCTTAATCTCATCGAGAATATCATCCATAGGGGACGAACTATGCTGCTTTTTCATTTTTACAATTGATTTTACTCCTGTATTGCAATAGTTGTAATATATGCCTCAACATATCCACCTGAAAGTAACGCATCTTTTACCTTTAAGGCTTCCTCAAAGTTAGTAAAATTACCCACACTATAGCTCACCGCGTCATCGTCAATTATCTTCTTGGCAACCTCCTTGTCCTTCGCCGCAAGATTCAAGATTGCAATGGCTTGAGGTGGTATTGAATTTTCAAATGTCCCAATTACAACACGATAGAGTGTTATTCCATGGCTAGATTCAGTTCCATTTTTTTTTGAATCACGCGGGGATGGTTTAGAAATTCGTTCCTCAAAATTTTGAGCCCGAGCAGTAGGTGTTAGCTTGCCATTGACCCATGAAACTACATACGCATCTTTAAATCCCAACGACTTTGCCAAAACCAATCCCACTTGAGCCTCATTAAAGGCATGGAACAAACCCGCAAAATATTTCTTTAATGCACCGCCCTTAACGGTTTCACCCGAAAGTGGAGCTAACCCTTTAAATATGCTATAGTTTACAGGCTGACTATATGCTCCTAATTGAATTCTATAAACAACACCATCACGCATTGGTTCATCCATTGGAATTGGATTTGATACATCGTAAGGGAACGGATTCGCAATAGAAAGTCCTTCGCTGTAGTTCGGTTTTATCCTGACCTGAACATTATCCGGCTGTTTTACCTCTGGTTTTAGAGTTAACTCCATGGCTGCCGGCCCTGTTGTTGTTGTTGTTGTTGTGGAAGAATAGGCGTAAAATGGGATATTACTTTTATGTAACAGATGTTCTAATTTTTGCTTCAAAGAGTCGGTAATTGATAAACCAAGGTAAATGGATATGGCTAGCTGATATCGAATGATACCCCTTTGCTCCAGCCAAAGTGCATCACGAACTCCCTCATAACTGCCAATAGATATGGTATCATTTCTACTATTATTAAGTACGGTTTGAGAGGCAAAAAGATCGCCGGTACCTGCATCCACATAACCTTTAACCTCCTCATTATTCATAACCGACTGCACCCTTTCCTGATAAAGCTGACGAAATCCAGCGCTGATTAAGAGCCTTTTTTCAAGAAAGTCAGAGGGTATTACCAACACTTTATTGTTCAAATTATTTAGCGATTTCTTAATAACAGCTATATCGTTTTGTGTTTCAGCAACTGAAAGCATCGACTCTAAATCTTGACGTTGCCGAAGAACCTCCAGACTTTGAATGAGCGCAGTATCGAGGCGTTGAGCCGTTATATCAAGACGCTGCAATGCCGAAACCCGCTCAAGACCAAAGAAATTTTGCACCTTATGGCTAGAAAAAAATCCACACAATACAGGCATTTGACCATTTTGAATAGACTCAACAGCATTAATATTGTTGTCACCGCCACTCAATAGATACTTCTGTTCCATGACAATAGCCCGTTTATTGGCTTGGTCCATGCTCATATTTAAACCCATTATATCTCGCTCCATTTGCACAATTGCCTTCGACAAACTATCGGTTGGAGCTGAGCTAGAATAATCCTGCCGAAGTTGGTTCAACTTATTTTGCAAAGAATCTTGCTTATTGCGCATCTGAAATAGTTGAGCCATTAACCTCATGTAGGTTAAATCATATTGTAAACCGGCCACCCGCGCCTTGGGGAATTGCGAACTTGGTTTTACAATCACAGCAGAGGTATCCTTGAGCGGAATAGTTGGCATTAACTTAGCCATGTTCGTTACATCAATAAGACCCGAAAGGCTCTTTTTTATGGAGCGATTTGGCAATGCTACCTTGTAAACTACCACGGAATCTCCAGCAACTTCTCTATTGGAAGCAAAGATTGCTGTATCTCCCTTCGAATTCGGTACAAAGAAAAAATCATCGTATGTTGAATTAATTGGAAAGCCCATATTTTCTGGATTAGTCCATCTATGAGCAACCGAATCATAGGTGGTCTTAAAAATATCGTAACCACCCATACCATAAAGATTGTTGGAGGCAAAGTAAAGAATTGCTCCATCCTGAGCGGGGATCGGAAAAATCTCATCGCCACCTGAGTTAATTTCCTTAGGAAGGCCAACTGGTTGGCCCCATTCACCATCACTGACCTTTTCCGTTTTCCAGATATTCATCCCACTCAAGTCTGTTTTTCCATAGCTGGAAAAGTAGATAACCTGTGGCTCATTTACCCCAGAAGAAGGGTAGTAAATTGCCTGAGGAAACTTTACCTTTTTATGCTTATCTAGTTTTGATATAAGCTCATTTGGTAATCCAACAAGCCTCCCTTTCCCTGGCGTTACGCTATAGTAAAGTAGTAATGAATCAGCCACCGTCTTTGCCTTTGCCACCACGATAACCTCGGTGGCATACTTTATAAGAAAATTCCCATTTTCGCACATGGAAACCTGACGCTCCACCTCGTCGCTGCTAAACTCCCGACCACCAGATACCATATAGCGACGAAAATTATCAATGGCCTCATCAAAGCGGTAAAGAAGCCTGCTAACCACACCAAGGTAGTAGTATACCTGAACAGGAACATTCATTTGCGAAGACCGCTTAAGTAATGCGTAAGCTTCATCTAATTCTCTAGTCTGTTTTAATAAGCAAACGCCCGTCTGGTATATGTATTTACCATCTGAAGGGAATAGTTCAAGAAGCCTATTGCAGTATGGCAATGCACGTTCAAAATCGCCTCTCTCAAAAAAGACTTGCCCCTGATTGCGAATAGAGTCTGCCTTCGCATTTTGCGCATAAACATGATTAGCAACTGTCTGAAAAAACAATAAACAAACTAACGCACTAAACAGTTTCCTTCTCATAATAAAAACTAATGATATCCGAGCAATCTGGGTAAAAGTAGTAATAATGAACGATATTTCAAGAGGAACAAACGGCGTGCCCTGCAAAGCGCTTTATACCAATCTCCCTGGAGGTTGACCTCAAAAAATCAATACTCTACCTGTATAAAACCGTTATTGTATTTTTATACAACTCAACCAACAGCATACAATGCTGTATACCTGCTTGTTAATTAAACGTGCATTTTTTTTGACATTTATTTTGCATATTTATTTGAACTAATTACATTTTCCTTTAGATTTGCCAACAAATAATTCAATGCAACAAGAGAAAACATTGGAAATAATAAAAACAAACTTCAAGATTAACAGTTATTTGGTTTGTTCCGATGGAAAATTTGGGATTGAAAAATTAGCTGCATATTTTTCAACTTCAAAAGGAAACTACCTCACAGTTGGTAACCTAACTATTCTCTTAAAAAGCAGCATAGGTTGGCATAAAGCCAACCACTATAGGCACACTTATGAGCGACGAGGATGGACAATTACCATTTCGATCCTCCCCGGCCATCCGCAACATCCGAACAGTGGTTTCGGTATTGTAAAGGAAAAGCAGGGTTGCCTACCTTCAATTAAGGCATTTCCACCAAAATGCAATACACAGTTAGTTTATGGGAAGGGTCGACGTAATGTCGACCTTTTTTTTTGTACAAATCACAATTGCTTAATACAGCATAATGAAAAAAATAAAGGCGACACTAATTTTGGATAATGGTGCCCAATATGAAGGTTACTCGTTTGGATACCAAAGTGGCTCTTCAGGTGAGCTAGTGTTCAACACAGCCATGACAGGCTATCCCGAAAGCCTAACTGACCCCTCCTACAAAGGGCAGATTTTGGTGGCAACCTACCCGTTGATTGGCAACTACGGCGTTCCTGGGAATAGTTCCGCCGAAGAGATATTCCAGTTTTGGGAATCGGAAGCCATTCAAGTTTCAGGGCTAGTAGTTTCGGAATACAGCGAAGGCTACAGCCATTGGAATGCCAAAATTAGTCTAGGGGAATGGCTTAAACAGTGGAAAATACCAGCCATCTTCGGCATCGACACCCGAGCCTTAACAAAAAAGTTAAGGGAGAAGGGCAGCACGTTGGCAAAAATTGTGATTGATAGCGATGTACCATGGAGAAACCCTAACACAGAAGACCTCGTTGCCCAGGTTTCTACACAGGAGATTAAGACCTACGGGTCTGGAAAATACCGAATTGCACTAGTAGATTGCGGAGTAAAAAACAATATTCTACGCTGCCTTCTGCGGCGCGACACCACGGTGGTGCGGCTGCCCTATAACCACAACTTCAACCACGACCAGTGGGATGGACTCTTTATTTCAAACGGACCCGGTGACCCAAAAATGAATAGTTCAACCATTGAAAACCTCAGGGTGCCCCTAGACGGAAGTAAGCCAATTATGGGTATTTGCCTTGGCACCCAGCTGATGGCGCTTGCCACTGGAGCCAATACCTACAAACTTCCATATGGCCACCGAAGTCACAACCAGCCGGTGATTCTTACCGGTACTAACCGATGCTATATCACTTCGCAGAACCATGGTTTTGCAATTGATACTGCCACCCTCAACAAAGAGTGGCGCATCCTCTTCGAAAACGCTAACGATGGAACCTGCGAAGGAATTAAGCATAATACCAAACCATTTTTTGCCGTGCAATTTCACCCCGAAGCCTCCGGTGGACCTACCGATACCGAATTTCTGTTCGATGATTTTCTTCGAGAGGTTGAAAAGCATACCAACAAATAATATAGCACCTGAAACAAATTATCATGAAACAATATAAGAAAGTATTGTTACTCGGTTCCGGAGCCCTAAAGATTGGAGAAGCAGGTGAGTTCGACTACAGCGGATCGCAGGCATTAAAGGCGCTTAAGGAGGAGGGTATACAAACCGTATTAATCAACCCCAATATTGCCACCGTTCAAACCAGCAAGGGCATTGCCAATGAGGTTTACTTTCTTCCCGTTACCCCATACTTTGTCGAAAAAGTTATTATAAAGGAAAAACCCGATGGGATATTCCTTTCGTTTGGAGGGCAAACGGCACTCAATTGCGGAACAGCGCTTTACAAGAGTGGAGTATTGGCAAAATACAACATTGAAGTACTAGGAACTCCGGTCGAAACCATCATCAATACGGAAGATAGGGAACTATTTGCAGCAAAACTCAGAGAAATTGAGGTAAAAACCCCAAAAAGCATCGCAGTAGAAAGTGTAGATGCAGCAACAAAAGCTGCGGAAACCATAGGCTTCCCACTTATTGTTAGGGCAGCCTTTACGCTTGGTGGTCAAGGCAGTGGATTCTGCAACAACCCCGAAGAGTTAAAAGCACTGGCCACCAATGCCTTCTCCTTTTCTCCACAAATTTTGGTGGAGGAGTCACTCAAAGGATGGAAAGAGATTGAGTATGAGGTGGTGCGTGACCGATTCGACAACTGCATCACCGTGTGCAACATGGAAAACTTCGACCCGCTAGGAATTCACACCGGCGAAAGCATAGTGGTTGCACCGTCCCAAACACTCTCAAACTCAGAGTATCATAAGCTTCGAAGCCTTGCTTTAAAAATCATCCGCCATCTTAAGGTAGTAGGTGAATGCAACGTGCAGTATGCCCTTGACCCCAACAGCGAGGACTACCGGGTTATTGAGGTAAATGCTCGCCTCTCGCGTTCATCTGCATTGGCCAGTAAAGCAACGGGCTACCCATTGGCCTTTGTGGCGGCCAAGTTGGGCGTTGGCTACGGCCTCCACCAGCTGAAAAATTCGGTGACACAAACCACCACAGCTTGCTTCGAACCTGCGCTGGACTACGTTGTGGTTAAGATTCCTCGCTGGGACTTGAATAAGTTTCAAGGCGTTAACCGCGAAATAGGTTCATCCATGAAGAGCGTAGGAGAAATAATGGCCATTGGCCGTTCGTTTGAGGAAGCCATACAGAAAGGTCTCCGCATGGTTGGCCAAGGCATGCATGGCCTTGTGGGCAACATTAAGCTCAACTTCGAAAATTTGGAGGAGGCCCTCACCCACCCCACCGACCAGCGCATTTTTGCAGTAGCTGAAGCGCTGGAGCAAGAATGGGAGATTGAAAAAATTCACCAACTCACCAAAATTGACTGTTGGTTTTTAGAAAAACTTGCCAACATCATCAGTTTTATGCATCAATTAGAGCGATTAAATAGCCTTGAGTTAATTAGTAAAGAGTTGATGCTTGAAGCTAAGCAGAAAGGATTCTCCGATTTTCAGCTGGCACGGTTTCTTTTCAACCCTTCGCCAGTGGAGATCGAAACAATTCAGCTTAAAGTACGAAACCATCGTAAAAAGTTGGGAGTAATTCCAGTAATGAAGCAAATTGACACCCTCGCCGCTGAATACCCATCGCAAACAGCCTACCAATACATCACCTACCACGGAACCGAAAACGATTTGCAAGAACAAAGGTCAGGCAAATCGGTAATTGTTTTGGGCTCTGGAGCCTACCGCATAGGCAGCTCGGTAGAGTTCGACTGGTGCACAGTAAGTGCCGTAAACCAAATTCGGAAGCATGGCTACCGTTCTATCATGATAAACTACAACCCCGAAACGGTGAGCACCGACTACGATATGTGCGACAGCCTCTACTTCGACGAGCTCACCTTTGAGCGAGTTCTCGACATTGTGGAGATGGAAAATCCAATTGGAGTGGTGGTGTCGGTAGGTGGACAAATTCCCAACAACCTCGCCATGCGGCTTCACCTTGCTGGGGTAAAAATACTCGGTACCTCGCCCGAGTCCATCGACAAGGCTGAGGATAGGAAGAAATTCTCCGGTATGCTCGACAGGTTATCAATCGACCAACCCCGATGGAACGAGCTTTCCAGCTTTGAGGAGATTGAAAAATTTGTGGCAGAGGTTGGCTATCCCGTCCTCATTCGTCCCTCCTACGTGCTTTCGGGATCGGCCATGAACGTGGTATCCAACGCAGGCGAACTTCGGGGATTCCTAACCCTCGCCGCCAACGTATCGAAAACCCATCCAGTGGTAGTAAGCGAATTTATTGAAGGAGCTAAGGAGATAGAGTACGATGCGGTAGCCAACAACGGAGAGGTGATGTTCGATGCCATTTCGGAGCATGTGGAGTTTGCCGGCGTGCACTCCGGCGATGCCACGCTGGTATTTCCGCCACAAAAGCTCTACTTCGAAACCATCCGTCGCATTCGAAAAATCGCCCGTGAAATTGCCCGCGAACTGCACATCACCGGACCATTCAACATGCAGCTGCTGGCCCGCAACAACGACATCAAGGTAATTGAGTGCAACCTTAGGGCCAGCCGAAGTTTCCCGTTTGTATCGAAAGTACTGGGCTACGATTTTATCTCCGGGGCCATGGACTACATGCTAGGGCGGTTACCCGCCTCACTTCCACCCTCCATGTTCGAGATTGACCACGTTGGCATTAAGGCATCACAATTCAGCTTTAGCAGGCTATCGAAGGCCGACCCGGTGCTGGGCGTCGACATGGCCTCCACCGGTGAGGTGGGGTGCATCGGCACCGACTTCGACGATGCTCTACTCAAAGCTATGATGAGCATTGGCTACCGCATTCCACAAAAAACAATTCTGGTTTCGTCGGGGCCGATTCGCTCCAAAATTGCGCTATTGGCACCGTTATCGCAACTGGCGGAAAGTGGCTACACCATTTATGCCACAAAAGGCACAGCCAAATTCTTATACGACAATGGTATTGAGGCCATCCCGGTGGGCTGGCCCGATGAGCAAGAGCAGCCCAATAGCCTCGACCTGATTAAGCAGCGGGCTGTGGAGCTGGTGATAAACATTCCCAAAAACCTCTCATCGGAGGAGCTGGATAACGATTACACCATTCGCCGGGCGGCCATCGATTACAATGTGCCGCTCATTACCAACGCACGCCTTGGCGCTGCATTTCTCTACGCTTTTCACCGGAAAAGCATTGATGACTTAAGCATTAACAGTTGGAGCGAATTTGTATAAGCGCTAAAAAGAAACTAAAATTAAAGCGCATGGGATTTATCTATGCGCCTTATATAATGATGCAATTCAGAAAAAAGTGTAATTTCATAAATGATTTTAAAACAACTTTGTAATTTTATCTTCAAATAAAAAAAATCAAAACTCGCATGATTTTACATATTAAGCAAATAAAGTGGATAATGATTCCGCTTGTAATACTTATACTTTCATCCAACCTAGCAGCTCAATATAATTTCAAGGACTGGGGAAAAGTAAATATAGCTGACTTAAAAATGAAAAGCTATGCACCTGACACCTCAGCGGCAGCTGTAATTATAGAGGATGATCATAAGGTGGAACTCTTGCTTGGAACTCATTTAGTAGCGGAATATTCAATACATAGGAAAATTAAAATCTTGAAAAACGAGGGCTTAAGCTTTGCCAATGTTACCATTCCTTTTCTAGAAGACTGCAGATATGAGGATCTAACCAATTTTAGGGCACACACCATAAACCTCGATGAAAATGGGAAACCTGTAATTACCAAGTTAGAATCGGATGGAGAGTTTGTGCTTAAAGATAAAAACGGCTTACAAACATTTAAATTCACCATGCCTGCAGTTAAAATAGGTTCGATTATTGAATATAACCTAACCTTTAAATCGTCATATAATGTAATGCTCACCGATTGGGTATTTCAAAAAAGTATTCCGGTTGTGCACAGTAATTTTGCAACAACCTTTCCACGAGAAATAAAAGTGAATGTGCTTCAGCAAGGAAAACTTTTAGCAAAAAAATACGGCGATAGACCAACAAGGGTATGGTCGCTCGATAGCCTTCCAGCGCTTAGAAAAGAACCCTACTCGCCAAACCCTGAGGATTATATAGACAGAATTCGACTGCAGTTGGATAAGGTAAGAACATTCGGAATTGAATCGGATGAACAGGGCTATTTCCGGCTTTACGATACATGGGAAAAACTCACGAGCAGGCTGCTTAAAAAGAATTATGCAGATTTTGTTAGGGATACATTTATGGCACGTAAGGAAATTGAACCGCTGCACCTCAGGGATAGCTCCGATATTGCAAAAGCAAGGGTGATTCAGCAGTATATGGCAAAATCATACATTTGGAATGGAGATATCGACTTCACCACCGATCAAAATTTGCACGATTTTATTGCCAGCAAAAGAGGCAACAGCGCCGAAATAAATCTGTTTATGGTTCAGTTGCTTAAGCAAGCTGGCTTAAATGCCCATGCATTGCTTACAAGCACTAAAGAGAATGGTCGCGTCTCAAAATTCTATCCGTTTGTTGATGCCTTTAACTACTTAATTGCGGCAGTTGATTTAGAAAATGGCCGCCTTTTCCTTGATGCAACTAATCCCTATCTTCCATTTTACCTTCCAAACAAGGATATTTTAAATACTAACGGACTTGAAGTGAGAGATTCGGTGGTACAGTGGAATCCGATTCCAATTCTTGGAAAGAACAAAATTGATATCCAAGAGG
>Ga0268263_1001039_pt1 | contig 29262 bp, 27 predicted proteins | sample Biomet5_FD_190358 | JGI IMG/M metagenome (GOLD analysis project Ga0268263, IMG submission 190358) | Microbial communities from bioreactor (seeded with sewage sludge) at LBNL, California, USA - Biofuel metagenome 5 (SPAdes) (version 4) | ecosystem: Engineered > Bioreactor > Anaerobic >... | reverse complement strand
GGTGGGTGACTTCATGCCCTTCCTGGAGGGCTTTATATATGGCAAAAATCGAGTCCTTGCCACCGGAAATCAGTGCTGCGAGTTTCATCTGCATCCCTTTTTGTTTTACTATCTTTTTCGTACGTTGAGGGTTATAATGCGTGGATCATTAAGTAATATTTTATATACTTTTTGACTTTTGATCATGCTTCTTCTGCATTTGCAATTTCAGCACTCTTTCTCAAGCCTTCCAAAATTGGCTTCATAACGGGATTTCATTTCTTCCCAGGTAGGAAGGTCTGTCTGGCAACCTCGTGCCTGCACAGCAAAAGAAGCTACTGTAGACCCAATTTTCCCGCAGGTGGGAAGCGGGTATCCTCTTGTGAGGGCGAGAAGGAAACCTGCTCTGTAAGCATCTCCTGCTCCGGTGGGATCTGCAGCCTGGACAGAAATTACAGGAATTAAAAATTCATCATTATCTGTATAGATCCTGCTACCCTTGGAATCGTATGTGACCACAATGATGTCGATCATTGCTTTGAGTTCAGAGAAACTTTTTCCAGTCATCTCTGAAACTCGCCTTATCTCATGTCGGTTCGCAAAAAGGATGTCAGTGTTAGCGAGTATGAGTTCAAGGTTTTCTTTTGAATACGTAACAAGATCCTGGCCCGGGTCAAAGGAGACGAAGCCGGCAATTTGTGCGAGTTTCGCGTTATACACCGAGTCAGCGGTTGCAAGATGAACGAAATCTACAGGTTCGGGTTCAAGTTCTTTGAATTTTGAAGAAGCTCCCCAGTAAAAATAGGTTGTCTGGTTATCTTCTCTGTCAGTGAAAATAAAGGCTTTAGAAATTTTCTGGTCCTTAATTCTATAAAGGCGGGAGAGGTCAACATTCGCTTCTGTAAGGAGTTTTTCATATCCCGAGCTTACAAAATCCGTACCTACAGGGGAAATCAGCTGGCTCTTTCCCCCCAGCTTTGCAATGGCAACCGCAATATTGGCAGCTCCTCCGCCAGGATATTCTTCATAGTCAATGACAGGAGATGACTCGTTTTTTCCTGCGATTCTTTCAACATCTACAATGTAATCAAGGGCAGTGTGCCCTACGATAGAAATTACTCTGTCCATGTAGTGTCCTCTTTTTTCATGGGTTGTGAAAAAGCCCGGGTCTTTGCGCCGGATAAAACTCTAAAAAACAAGTCTGAAGGAGAGATAAAACTTGCTTTTTTACTGGGTTTCTATCAATGATGGGTACTCTTTTCTCACCAAATGCCTCTTTTCTCACCAAATGCCTCTTTTCTCACCAAATGCCTCTTTTCTTAACGAAAATCTCTTTTCAGCCCTTGGAAAGTCAGATCTGAACAAAACCCAGAGGCATAACTAGCCGCAGCATAATGTCTTATTCTATCCCAACAGGTTCTGGGAAAAACTTTTATTTGCTTGTTTTGCTCTTATGCTGCTGTTCGCTCTTCTCAACTGACCTTTCGAATTCGGTGACTTCAACGACTGTTAGAGGAATATCACGGAGAGACTTTCCTATCACGGATTTTGCGATCCTTTCCGCATGTTCGGCAGACTCAGCATCAAAAACCTTCATCTCAAAAATAAGACCTACAAGAGCGGTGTTTGCTGCTATGAAAACACTGCTAAAGGGCTCACCACATACCGGACAGGATGTAGTTCCTACGTCAACCTCTACAAAATCCAGTTTAGGATTCAGGCGTTTTCCAGCTTCTGAAATCGCGACTCCTATAGCATCATCAGCCGTCTTTACATCTCTAACCAACCAAGCTGCTTCAAGTACCACATGGAAGTTTTTCATTATTGTCCACCATTATTATTCTGTTATGCACGTTTTTTAAGAAGATATCCCGATCGGGAAAAGTTTTCACAGAATCTAAAGAATAGAATAAAGTATATAAAATTGTTTCTGCTTCAAATAAATAGTATTATATTTGATTTTATATGGTTTTTCAGTTAGGTTTTTAATTCTCAGTCTTGCAACTTTAATCCTTCCAACCGAGGCATCTATGCTTTTTCCCAGAATCAGGTTCAGGCATTTTTAATTTTCTTATATTTTATTTTATTTTATTTTATTTTATTTTATTTTATTTTATTTTATTTTATTTTATTTTATTTTATTTTATTTTATTTTATTTTATTTTATTTTATTTTATTTGTTATTTTTCTTTAGTTATTCTTCTTTGTTATTTTTCTTTAGTTATTTTTCTTTAGTTATTTTTCTTTAGTTATTCTTCTTCAGTTATTCTTCTTCAGTTATTCTTCTTCAGTTATTCTTCTTCAGTTATTCTTCTTCAGTTATTCTTCTTCAGTTATTCTTCTTTTATTCTCATTTCTTATATAGTAAAAAGAGTTTCATCATCGACTGCAAAAACCCCTAGTTTTGCTCCTGCATCGAGCCAGGCGTGGCCATAGCTGAAAGAGGCAAGGGCATTTACTGGGTCTTTGTTCTTCAGAAAATACACCCCATCTTTATAGTAGGCTTCTGCCATTGTATAATAATCCTTTGCAACGGCGTACATATGGGATTCCGGGATTGGGGCATATTTGGCTTTCTGGAGGGCTCTTTTTAACATATCCTCGTATCTTTTGACTTTTTCATCAAGATCAGCAGGCATTATGATCACCAGGAGACGCTATAAACAGTATTTTCTTCTTTACTCCACTTCTTTCATAAATCCTGCTGGAGCTTCTGCAAGTTTCACAAGCGCTTCGGCTTCAAGGAAATGCAGTTTTCCGGGAATTACCAGGATGTGGAGAGGTTTTCCAAAATCAAAGTCCTTGAGTTTTTCCGCATAGTCTGCTTTTACGACAGGCTTTTCAGAACCTGCCCTGGCTATTCCTACTGCAATAGCTCCTCGCATAATTCCTTCTCCCCTTTTTTCCTCAACCTCAAGGAGAAGCTTAAGGGCAGTGTTTACAGTCATATAGCCTTTTTCCTTATCTATATCCAGAAACACCAGAGTATGCAGGCCAAGCTCCAGGTTTTGTTTTATAGTATCATAAGGAGTTTCTGAGATTATCCTTGTGCCTCTTCTACTCTCATAGGGATGAGGAATACTTGCGGATTTCCCAAAGCGGTAGTTCTGCAGTCCTGTAAGACCCGAGACAGCCGAGGCAATGGAAGCCCCATGAACCAGGCGGGTCTTTATCCCCAGCTTTTCAGCTCTCAGGCGTAAATCTACATGGGTTGTGGAGACCATTGTATCCCCGCCAGTCAGAAAGCAAAGATTCCTGTCCTTTGCTTCGGAGAGCCAGTCAGGGTGCTGCTCCACATTCTCTCTTGAAAGCAAAAAGATTTTCTTTCCGTAGAGTTTCTCCATTTTTTCAAGGTTCGTACCCATGAGAAAGGATGTATAGAACTCCACGTAAACCAGGTCAGCTTCCCTGATAGCCTCAAGTCCCTTTAAAGAAATGTCATATTCATCGAAAAGGCCCAGACCTATAAATGTAAGCATAGTCCGCTTTAAGAGCCTTGCTAGTTTAAAGCTTTTTGTTTGAACAGATCCAGGCAGTAATTCTTTATTTTTCGGATTTGAGGATACGCTTAACTTATTTATATATGAAGATTAATATTAGAATGGATTTACAACTGTAATTTTTAAAGGGGTTTTTATGGCTAAAGTTACGCTTATTCACGCCAGCTGGTGTACTGCCTGTCCGGCAGCTAGAAGATTCTGGAAAGACCTGAAATCCGAGTATGACTTTGAATACGAGGAAATAGATGTGGAAACTCCAGAGGGTCAGGCATTGATAGATAAGTATGGCATAGTTGGAGTACCTACGACTATTATTGATGGAGAAGTAGCTTTTACAGGCCTCCCGAAAAAGGCTGATGCTATATCTCGTATTAGCTGAGTAAATTTTAAAAAGGTATTCTATTTGAAACTGTTTTTCTGTATTCAGGAGGAAAACATGTATGATCTTATAATTATAGGAGGAGGACCTGCAGGACTTGCAGCCGGTATTTATGCCGTACGCTCCGGACTTAATACTTTGATTCTTGAAAGAAGTGAAATAAGTGGGCAGATTGCGCTTTCAGATCTCGTGGAAAATTATCCTGGTTTTCCAGCTATTTCAGGGCTAGAATTAATGGAAAAATATAAGGCTCATGCTCAGGCTGTCGGGGTAGAAACAAAGATAACTGAAGTCCTCTCTGTTCGCGTTGAAGGAGAAAAGAAAATAATCTCCACGGACAGTGGAGATCTTGAATCGATAGCTGTCATAGTTGCTACAGGTGCAAATCCCAAGCATCTGAATGTGCCTGGAGAGAAAGAATTTATCAGTAAAGGAGTTTCTTACTGCGCCATCTGTGACGGGCCTTTTTTTAAAAACAAAACTGTTGTGGTGGTCGGGGGTGGCAACTCAGCAGTTACGGATGCCCTTCTTCTTTCGAAAGTTGCCAGAAAAGTATATCTTATTCACAGGAGAGATACGCTAAGAGCTGTTAAAGTCCTTCAGGATAGGGCTTTTGAAACTCCGAATATTGAATTCATTTTCAATACCCAGATTCTGGAAATCATGGGAGGCAGCGGAGGAGTTCGAAGAGTCGAAAAAATAATCTTAAAGGATCTTAAAAGTGGAGAACAGCGAGAACTGGCTACAGACGGTGTTTTTATCTACGTGGGCATTCATCCAAACACTGAAATCATTGACGTAGATAAGGATGAAGAAGGTTTTATCACGACAGATCACTTCCTTGAAACCTCGAAGAAAGGAATTTATGCTGTAGGAGACTGTCGTGATACTCCAATCTGGCAACTTGTGGCAGCCGTTAGAGATGGAGCACTGGCAGCTACTGCTGCGAACGTGTACATAGAGAGCTTCAAAAAAGAGACTACATGAGAACGATCTAAATCAGTATCTCTTATTAAAGTTACCAGAATTCGGTTACTGAAAAGTTACCCAAAATGAGTTACTGAAGAGTTACCCCTAATAAAGACCTTCAGGCTGAAATTACCTTAAAGTCATATTGTTTAAAATCCTAAACTGTTCTGAAATTTAAGAGACGGGACAGTAGACCATTTCTGCCCCTATTTTTCGTTTTTCGTACTTCTGCTTTTAAGGCTTATTCCAACATCTGGTTGATTTTATCGTAGAAATCTATGATCAGCCTTGTTGCTTCATTGTCCATGTTCAGCTGGAAAGTCCGGATTTGCTTTCCCAGAGGCTTTTCTATGACGATGCCCGATGCGATCAGGGGAGTAATGACCCTTGATACACTGGAGTGAGACAGGCCAGTTTCTTCAGCTATCCCCGAAAGGTAGGTTGATTCGTTCTGGTGTTCAATCAGATTCTTGAGTACTGTCATCTGTGCGGTTTTACCAAATATTTTTTCCATTGGATCCATTGATATCATCTCAGAGGTGGCTGTTCTCTGTAAGTGATTCTTATTTCCAATATTAACTTGCTATTTACGGTTATAAACTTATCTCCTAATTGGTCAAGCCGGCGATTCATAAAAAGTCTTCTGAATATTTGGAGAACTCTATACTCTTCATACTGTACTAAATTTAAAGTAACGCGTATTCTAAAAGATTTGAGAAATGTTTAAGATCTAAGAAAATATATACTGTATGGTGATGGAGGGTGATGAATTATAAAAATCTTGATCATGAGATCTTGAAATTAATTGAAGCACAACCTGAAATAAGTGAGAGAGAGATTGCCTCCCGTCTTTCAGTTTCAGAAGAACTGGTAAAGACCCGAATCGCAAATCTTAAGGACACGCGGCAGAAAATCCTGATTATGGGTAATGGAAGCAGTGCCCTCAGTATTAAGGCAACACTTGACGCTGAAAATTATAATGTCGTCAAAGTTCCTGGCGGTTTTTCTTCACTTGAAGCCATAAAAGCTGAAAACCCCGATCTTGTCTTGCTGGATACAGGACTTGCAGACCTTGAAGGTTTCAAAATCTGCAAGCAACTTAAAACAAGTTCAAGGTACTGGTGGATACCGGTTATGGTGCTCAGTGAAAAAGGAGAAGTGAAAAACAGGATTGAGGCTTTTGAATCGGGAGTTGATGACTATGTTACCACGCCTTTTAATCCTATGGAACTGCGAGCCAGAGTGGGAATGATCTTGAAACGTACTCATTTCTAACTCCAAAGCCGGTTTATAGCAGAAAAACTCCTTTAAATTAAAAAGATTTAAAAATACTGTAGGATATAAAGGCCGCTCTGAAGAACTTTTCAGAGCATCCCTTTGAAATTTTTACCTTTCCGGCGTGTCAGAAATACTCCTATGCATTATAACTATTTTTATATAAACTCATAAAATATCCTGTTAAATTCCTTATTGAATGCCTTTATTAAATGTCTCTATCGTTATTTTTACGAGCATCTAAAATTATACTAATTAGTTTATTAAGTGTGCAAGGGCCCTTAGGATATTTATCTTTATTATTTTTAATAGAAGTTTATAATAAAATTTTAAAAGATGAGAGGTTATTAAGAGCTGAGTTTGGCCCTAATTAAAGCATCTAGTCCTTACATAAGTTTCTCCAGACCAGAGAAATCCTCAATTCCTCAATGTGAGAAGTCGATTATTAGACTTTTGACAGGCCGTGAGAGGAGGTGATCTCAACTTTTGCCAAAATCAAACTTACCGGATTTTTCAAGTTTTATTTTGTAGATCAATTTCTCTCATGTCAGGGCAAAAATACTGATTAAATAAAGGAAAGACTGAAGAATTTGAGGCTATGATACATATATTTTTATTAATTTCAAGAATAATTAAAAAAACATGTATAAAGTTGTCTTATTTTATCGAATTCTTACCCGCCTTGTGAAAACTTTATTTTTAAAATATTAAAGTATATAAAGTTTTCAAAATCCTTAAAAAGATCAAAAGCATAAGTTATCATGTATAACTGTAAATCATGTATAACTGTAAATCATGTATAACTGTAAATCATGTATAACTGTAAATCATGTATAACTGTAAATCATGTATAACTGTAAATCATGTATAACTGTAAATCATGTATAACTGTAAATCATGTATAACTTTAAACTTGTCCTTAACACAGAAATTATGACGTGAAACTATAGATATCTCCTTATTTTTAGTATGGAGCTAAAGTACAAAACTAATTTAATGCTCTGAAGACATATATTATTATTGCTAGAGTATATGTGATAATAAGTGGAAAAACGTTATCTAAAAAAGGTGTGGTTGAGTGATGACTTCAAACGAGTGGTACAATACAGGTGTTGCACTCCATGAACTTGGACGATTTGCAGAAGCTCTGGATGCATACAATAAAGCTCTGGAAATAAGCCCTGACAATGCAAAAATCCTGTTTAGCAAAGGTATGGTTCTGAAAAGTATTTTCAGATATGACGAAGCTCTTGATGCCCTTAATAAGTCTCTTCAGATCAACCCTGCAGATGCGAAAACCTGGTGCTCCAAAGGTGAACTGCTTATAGGCCTTATGCAGTATAAAGAAGCTTTGGATGCATACTACCATGCTATATACCTCGCTCCTGAAGACCCTGAAGTCTGGTACAGGCGAGGACTGGCTCTGAGGGAAATGAAGGCATACGAAGAAGCTATGGATGATTTTGAGAAGGCTATTTGCCTTTATGAGAAGAATTATAATCTGGGTTCCATGAGCGCAAGTGAGTGGTGCAAGAAAGGTGTGGGGCTCTGTAAGGTAAAAAGTTATGAAGAAGCCATTAGCGCTTTCAACAAGGCTCTTGAGTTAAACCCTGCGAACGGAAAGGCCCTTTATAACAAAGGTGTAGCTCTTCGCTGGCTTGGAAAACACGATGAAGCTAGACTTTATCTCGAAAAAGCTGTGGAGATTTTTGACACCAAGATAAAGACAAATCCTGACAATGCCCGGTTCTGGTATAATAAGGGAATTGCCCTGAGAGACCTGGAAAAATACAAAGAGGCACTTCAAGCTTTTGAGAAAGCTATCGATATCAATCCAAGTTTTACAAAAGCCTGGATTGGTAAAGGCATCGTATACGACAGGATTAAGAAACACCAGAAAGCGATGGAAGCCTATGAGAGAGCAGTCGATATAAACCCGATATATTCTGATCTCCTTTGAGTAACCAGACCTCAGGTTTTTCCATATAAGTCAAAGACCCAGAGCCATGGAAAGCCGTTAGTCGAAAATTCCTTTCCAGAATCCTCAGGACTGGCGGCCAAAAGTTTTCTTTTCTATAAAAGTTTTCATTTCTCCAAAAGTTTTCTGTTTCTCCTGATGTATCCGGTTTACAGGTTTATTGGGATACATGCTCAAAGCTAAGATTTTCGGTCAAGCCTTTTTTCAAAAGGGTTGCAGGCAAGCAGTTGTGTCAAAAGGGTTGCTTGAAAAGGCTTGCTGCTCAGAGTCCAGGTATATTAAGCATATCCGAAAACGTATCGAGCCTGAAATCGAAGCATTGATTCATCTCTTCTCTGGGTCTCCAGTCTCCATAGGAAGCGTAAGCGGTTCTCAATCCAAGTTTGCGAGCAGGGACCATATCCCTTTTGATGTTGTCTCCCACTACCAGAGTTTCTCCGGGTTTTATCCCGAGCGCCTTAAGCGCGAAAAGAAAATGTGCCGGATCTGGTTTTTTTGTGCCCGTAGTATCCGCAGCCACAATAAGATCAAAGTAATTAAGAAGCCCGACCCTTGTAAGCCTTGCTAGAGCATGATAACTATCGGCATCCGTTATAATCACAAGCTTTAAGCCCAGCTTTTTAAGCTTATCAAGAGTATCCGGTACAGCTGGATAGAGTTCGAGATTTTGTAGTTTTTCCCGTTCATAGATCTCACAGCACTTCCTGTAGCCTTGAGCTGTAAAAACATTTCTCTCCTGCATATAGTCTCGAATATTTTCGTAATCTTCAAAACCGTAAACTCCTCTCAGGAAGTATCTGAAAAGTACAGAAGGTTCTTCCGTAACATCTCCTTTCCAGATAAAAGAGAGAATCTCCCTGCAAGCTTCCAGCTTTGCAGCTACGAAATCAAAAAGAGTGTTATCCATATCAAAAAGCACGGCTTTCAGAGCTTCGGGGTAAACTCGCTCCAGATCTTTCTGAATTATATTCATGTTCTTCTCAGTCTCTTCCATTTTTCTTCGTGCCTGCTGCTTTTTCTAAACCATGTAAATTTGCTTTTTCTTTCTCTGCTTTTTCTTTCTCTGCTCTTCTTTCCGGAACTATTTTCAGAGCTTTTCGGGGAGAGGCTATAAAAGCCATAAAGGACAGATGTATAAATCATAAACGAACAACGAATTTAAGTAAATACCGAACGCGGACATTTGAGAATCCGCAGGGTCTACTACAAAAGGCAGAGCAGGAAATTTTGATATGAGTTCCGACGAACCAAAAGATGAAACCTTCAGAAAAGAAGGCGGTGAAGAAAAATCTGAAGAAGAGCCGGTTTCCGAAGAAATGTTTGTTCTAAGCGATTCGGGGGATACAGGTGAGCAGGAGGTCAGCGATAAAGTCGTTGCAGCCAAGCTTAATGAATACGGACTTGATTTTCTCAGCTGTGGTAACTTTAATGAAGCAATGGAGGCTTTTAATAAAGCAATCGAGCTTGATCCAGATAATATAGACCTATTAAACAATAAGGCTCAAGCCCTTGAAATCGTTGGAAAATACGAAGAGGCTCTTGAGTTTTATGAAGAAGCTATCAAAATCAATTCCGAGGACCCAGATATCTGGAATAATATGGCTTTCTCCTTGTCCCGGGTTGGTAAGTATGACGAAGCTGTTAAAGCCTATGAAAAAGCCCTTGAGCTTAGACCGGACTATCCCAATGCATGGTACGGAAAAGCCCTGAACCTGAGCCAGGCAGGAGACTATAAGGCAGCTATCGAAGCCTATGAAAAAGTCCTTGAGGAAAATTCCGATTATAAAGAAGCCTGGGTAGGAAAAGGCATAGCTCTGGGTCAAATGGGCAAGTATGACGAAGCAATTATCGCGTACGACAAGGCAATTGAACTTGATCCTAACTTTGCCGAAGCCTGGCATTATAAAGGCGTGGACATGGACAGTCTTGGAAGTTACAGGCAGGCTTTAAAAGCATATCAAAAAGCTGTGGAGCTTGATCCTGAGAACGATGACGCCTGGAATAATATGGGGATAGACCTCGAAAACCTTGAAAAATATGACGAGGCAATTAAAGCTTTTGACAAAGCAATCGAAATCAACGCCGAAAATGCCGACGTCTGGTACAATAAAGGCTTTACTCTCAGCCAGATGCAGAGATTCGAGGAAGCCGCAGAGGCGTACAGGAAAGCTACACAGCTTGACCCTGAGTATTTAGAAGCTTATTCAAGTCTGGGTTTCGTGCTTGCTCAGCTCAGACGCTTTGAAGAAGCTCTGGATATTTATGGGCAGGCGCTCAAGCTTAATCCTGAGGCTGCAGACTCATGGTTCGGGAAAGCTGTCTGTCTGAGTTTCCTCGGGCGAGAAGAAGAAGCAGAAGAAGCATACAGGAAAGCTGTAGAAATCGATCCCAGATATGCCGAAGTAGGGGGAGATACCCAGTAATCGAATTTTTTACATGCCAGCCTTATTTTTGTCCAATAGCCTATTATAATTCAATGTTTACTTTTTTAATATTCTTAAATTTTTATTTTTTTGATCAAGCCGCCTAGGGGGGAGGCTTAGTGTGAAAATAGGAATCCTGTCGCAGGAAAAGAAATCATATTCAACTCGCCGTCTTGTGGAGGCAGGAAGAAAAAGAGGGCACATGATGCGGGTAATCGAAACAATGCGCTGTTATATGAATATTACCTCATCCAATCCTACGATCCGCTACAGAGGAAATAATCTCTGCGACTTTGATGCCATTATCCCCAGAATCGGGCCCTCGATTACGTTCTACGGAACCGCAGTAGTACGGCAGTTCGAATTAATGGGAGTCTTTTGCGTAAACAAATCCGTGGCAATATCCAGTTCAAGGGATAAATTGCGAGCTTTACAGCTTCTTTCCAGTATGGGAGTCGGGCTTCCTGCCACGGGATATGCTCGCTCGCCCGATGATGTAGAAGATCTGATACACATAGTAGGAGGCCCTCCTCTCGTGATCAAGCTCCTTGAAGGTACCCAGGGAATAGGAGTCGTGCTTGCGGAAACCAGAAAGGAGGCTGAAAGCGTGATAGAAGCTTTTCTGGGACTGAATGTCAATATAATGGTGCAGGAGTACATAAAAGAATCAGGAGGAGAAGACATTCGATGCTTTGTTGTCGGGAACCGAGTAGTAGCAGCAATCCGCAGGAAAGCAAAAGATGGAGATTTCAGGTCCAATATCCATAGGGGAGGAACCGCTGTCCCTGAGAAAATTACTCCTGAAGAGCGCAGGATTGCGGTAAGGGCAGCTCATGTTATGGGGCTCAAGGTGGCAGGAGTGGATCTTCTGCGTTCAGACAGGGGACCCCTGGTAATGGAGGTAAACTCCTCTCCTGGACTCGAGGCGATTGAGACTGCTACAAAAAAAGATATTGCAGGCAGCATCATTGAGTTCATAGAAAACCAGGTAAAAACCTTCCGTATGCGAGCCTGTGAGAAGGAATAGCTGCGAATCTATGAAATGGAATAGCTACGGATCTATGAAATGGAATAGCTACGGATCTATGAAATGGAATAGCTACGGATCTATGAAATGGAATACCTATGGATCTATGAGAAGAAACAATTATGGATGAACCTTTTGAGATTGCTGGCATTAGAATCAGGCGGGGAGAGAGAAAATGTATAGAGCTACCTGCCGCACACCTCTACACTCAGACCCCTATGAATATTCCTGTCCATGTGATCCGCGGAACAACTCCTGGACCCTGCATTTTCGTTACGGCTGCAATCCATGGGGATGAGATTAACGGGGTTGAGATCATAAGGCAGCTGCTTGAGTCGCCTGCAATCAGGCGTATACATGGGACTCTTATTGCAGTGCCTGTAGTAAACATGTACGGTTTTATCTCTCTTTCTCGCTATCTTCCTGACAGGCGAGACCTTAACCGTTCTTTTCCTGGCAGGCAAAAAGGTTCTCTTGCATCCCGCCTAGCATATATCCTTATAAATGAGATTGTGGTTCACTGCTGCTGCGGAATCGATCTGCACACAGGGAGCATTCACCGCTCCAATCTGCCACAGATCCGCGTAAATCTTGATACACCCGGCTCGGAAAAGCTTGGAAAAGCCTTCAATGTGCCTGTTGTCCTTGACTCGAAACTTCGGGACGGCTCGCTCAGGGAAGCTGCAAGCAGTCTTGGTATTCCCGTACTTGTTTACGAAGGCGGGGAAGCTCTCCGCTTTGACGCTCTTGCGGCAAGAATGGGCGTGCATGGGATCAGGCGAGTTATGGAATCCCTGGGAATGTTACATGTTCCTCCCTCACGAAAAAGGAGAAGTATTTTGCCGGTTATCTCGCGCTCAAGCGTCTGGGTACGGGCTCCGAAAAGCGGGATTATTCATCCGCTCAAAAAGCTGGGGGACAGGGTAAGGGAAGGAGAGATTATCGGATTCATTGTTGATCCTTTTAGCGAAGCAGGAGAAATTCCCATGAGAACCAAGCAGGACGGCATCATTATAGGAAAAAATAACCTTCCCCTGGTCAATGAAGGAGATGCTCTTTTCCATATTGCCTGTTTTGAGAGGATAGAAATCGTGGAGTCGCAGCTTGAAGAATTTATGGGCATGGAGCAGAGTTCCAGGAATCCGTACCAAGTTAGAGAGACTTCGCAGGATTCTGAGAAGCCCTGAATTTTCTTTCGTGGGTTTAATTTCTTTTTCTAGCTTTGTTTCAACAGTAATCATTTTGAGACTTGCAAGGTTAATTCTTCCCCTGACTTTAAGATTCCATGAAGTCACAGCCTTCGATAACATTATTAAATTTTTTAAGAAAGAATCATTTTCTGAATTAGAAATAATGCATTTTAATGAGGTTGCCAGATAAATAGGGGATAAAGTATCTTATTGACTTATTCGAAAAAATAGTTCCAAATTATCTTAAAAGACAATGATTTTTCTGAAATTGAAATCATTTTTTAAAAGGATCTTTCTTCACAATCCAGTTTGAAAGTAATTACAGTGTACCTTTTCAGGTAATGTGAAATAAGATATTTATTTCTTGCCGCCTGAATAAAAATGCTGCAACTGCCGCCTTATTCTATTGAAAATCTGTACTATGTACTACAGAACCTTACTGCTTTGTGGTATGGGCAGGATTCGGATTACTACTAACATTACTAAATATACTAATTGTCACTCGATAATTCAGCATATACTTAGAATTACCAAATACTCTGCCCACATTTTATTCTTTATAAGTTTTTTCAGGCTTATGCGCCGTTATTTGCCCGTGCTAGGTGTTACCTGGATTACTCCCTTGTTCCCGGTAGTGCCTGTAACATTTTTGGCTGGAGTTTGTGCCTTGGTTGGAGTTTCCAATTCGATTGGAGTCTTCTGTTCATTTTTCTTTGTTATAGTTATGTTTGTCGGTTCAGTTTCATTTTCTATTCCAGTTACATTTTCTACTTCAGTAACTGCTTCAGCCGAAGTTACTTCTGTAACAGGAGTTTCTTTTACAACTTCAGTTACGGTTGCTACTTCTTGAGCCGGAGTTACAGCTTCAGCTTCGGTTACTGCCTGGGCTTCGGTTGCAGCTTCTTTTGGAGTTGCTGTTTCATTTGGAGCTTTCTGACCAGCGCATCCGATGGCCAGGAATACACCGAACAATACTATCAATATAACAAGTGCTTTTCTCATGTTTTCCCCCATTCAAATCATGTGTTTTATAATAAATGCGTTATAATTAATATTGAGGTTTTATAATAATTACTGCTAGATTCTGAACATAATTCTCTTTGTGGTCTTACCGCACAGTATCTAGTTTCTCTGAAATAGAGATCTTCTGTAATTCAATACACTTTTTTGTCTTCTAATTTCTTTTCTCCGTTATTATGAAAGAGAATCTTTAAAAGTGAAAATGCGGGAAAACAAATCAAAAATTGTTAATAAATCAGAAAAGTAATATAAACACATTTACAAGAAAATGATATATAAAATAATCGAAATAAACGAAATCGTTTTTAAAAGACTTTTTCGTGTGAAATTTACTGTAATTCCAAAATTTTAGTTTAATATCATTTGCTTTTGTAACTACCTTACTTTTTAATATTATAATCCTAATTTGACAAATTCTGTTAATTAATACAGTATTTTTTTACAAAAAACACATTGCATTGACACATTGCCGTGTGGTAAGATGAACAATGCCAAAAAATCAATAAATACAAGAAATAAATTTGAATTGTATAAAGAAAACAGATGCCTGAAGCCTATTTATACATTATAATATGTTGCTTCTGTCAAATTAAAGTTATAATTTATACTGTGTCTTATGGATCAAACATTGGTAAAAGTACTTTTTTGGTAAAGGTTAGCTTATGTATCTCTTATTCTGGTTGTCAAATGAAATTTACAGTTACCACCTTATGCATTTGAAATTTCGCGTATAAAGGCGAACCACACCATAGAATTTTTGAAAGAAATATAGAATCCCAATTTATCGTTATAGGACTTACGCATTTGAAGTACAAAATCAAGCACTTTCGGCGTTGTGACTTGCTTAATATTTTAGACCGTTGAAGGTTTAATGCTATTGGGTTTAATGCTATTGATTTCTCAGTTCAACGGCGTAAGTCCTATATTAAAAATTCAGTACTTAGTCGAGGCACTAAACAACTTATTAATTGTTTTTAGGAGTCGCTTTGGTTATAGTGGTCTTAGTTGCAGTGGTATTATTGCCTTTTATGGTGGTCCTGGCCATAGTAGTATTGTTACCCTGTATAACGGTCCTGTTTGCAGTAGTATTATTGCCCTGTATGGTAGTCTTGTTTACTCCCATAGCTGGAGTTACTGCTGTAGTTGGAGTTACTGCCATAGCTGGAGTTACTGCCGTAGCTGGAGTTACTGCTGTAGCTGGAGTTACTGTTTCATTTGGAGCTCCACCTTTCTGACCAGCGCATCCTATTGCAAGGAATACACCGAATAACACTATCAATATAACAAGTGCTTTTCTCATATTTTTCCCCCATTTAATACATGTGTTTTATAATAAATGCTTTATAATTGATATTGAGGTTTTATAATGATTACTGCTAGATTCTGAACATAATTCTTCTTATGACCTGCTGCATAGTAACTTAATTTCTCTGAAAATAGGGGTCTTAGGTTTACTTTCATCTTTTATTTTTCTTATTTCATTTTCTCCTGAATTACGAAAGAAAGGTTTCTAAATATGAGACTGCAGAACCAGAGGCAGTGTGCCTATTTTTCTGAAAAATCATAAATCTCAAGAAGTTATTGGGTAGAAAATTACATATAAGAAGATCAATTTTTTCCATAGTACGTGAGAACTTGACTTTAAATTTATAGCAAATTTGAAACGCTACCAACCAGATTAAACGTCGTTGAAATATTAAAAAAATTTAAGTTTATTGACAAAAATAAAGTATACAATAAAGTATAGAATGCTCAAAAAATGAAATCGTCTTTAAAAGGCTTTCTCGTTAAAGTGAGATTTACTGGCAATTAGTATTTTAAGCATTTACTGCCATTTGCCTTTGTACTATCTTACTTCTTTGCTGTTATTTTATTGTTGTATCACACAAATCAAATACTAGTGCATCGATTCCAAATTATGAGAACTAAAACTGGACTTTGAAATCAACACTGGTTAACGAGTTTCTTATAAAAGAACCACGGATGGACATGGATAAACACGAATTGAAACCATCTGTGTTCATCTGAATTGAAAACTATCTGTGTTCATCTGTGTTTATCCGTGGTTTATTGAGATATATGGAATTGCAGTACTAGAAGTGATTTTTCGATAAAGAATTACTTTGTTTACTTATTTATATTGTGGTTAAACGAAAGTTCACAGCTACCGCTTTATGCATTTAAGAGTTCGCATGTAAAGGCAAACTACAACATAAAATCTGGAGAAGAGGGATCTGAACAAACTTCAAAAGATTTACAAGCCCTTACTGGGAGTTACTTTGATTACTACTCCGCCTCCGCTGGTATTATTTCCAGCTTGAGTGTTCTCCAGAATACGTTCCTTCTTTCTTTGGGTACTACTCACACGCTTAGTTACGTTTTCTACTCCAGTTACATTTTCTACTTCGGTAACTACTTCAGCTGAAGTTACTTCTGTAACAGGAGTTTCTTCTACAGCCTCAGTTGCGGTTACGCCTTCCTGAACTGGAGTTACAGCTTCAGTTTCAGTTACAGCTTCAGTTTCAGTTACTGCTTCAGCCTCGGTTACTGCCTGGACTTCGGTTGCAGCCTCTTTTGGAGTTTCCGTTTCATTTGGAGCTTTCTGACCAGCGCATCCGATGGCCAGGAATACACCGAATAATACTATCAAAAGAATCAATGATTTTTTCATATTTTTCCCCCACTTATAATTATGTCGTTATTAATTGATACTTTATAATTGATATCTGGATTTTATAACAATTCCTACTAGATTCTGAACATAATTCATCACATGAGATTAAAAATGGCTATATGATCAGATATTTCCCCTTCATTGTGTTTTTTGAATGTAGGTAAAATCCGAATTCTTTATATTCTGTTCAATTTCCCTAAGTTATAATACTGGGAATTCCAATATTGTTAAATGACTTTTAGATGACTTTTTGGGGGGAAGCCATGAAAATAAAATCCGTTAATCCTTACACTGAAGAAGTAAACTGGACATATGACTCATTTTCTTTTGAAGAATGCGAGTCCATGATTGAAAATTCCAGGGCTGCTTTTTCCGGGTGGAGTTCATTGTCTGTTGAAGAAAGAACAAAATACTTTTCAAGGGCTGGAAAGGTCATCAGGCAGAATGCCGAAATTTATGCCGAAATTATTACGAAAGAGATGGGAAAACCTATCAGGCAGTCAAGAAGCGAGATTGAAGAATGCGCCTGCCTCTGTGATTATTACGCGGAAAACGCGGCAGAGTTCCTGAAAGACGAAGTTGTGGATATCGGAGCTGAAAAAAGTTACGTAACCTTTGAGCCTCTTGGAGTAATTTTCGGGATAATGCCCTGGAGTTTCCCGTTCTGGCATGTTTTCAGGTTTGCGGTGCCGGCAATGTGTGCAGGAAATGTGTGCGTAATCAAACATTCTTCGAATGTGCCTGCTTCGGCGCTGGAAATTGAAAAAATCTTTCTTGAAGCCGGATTTCCTGAAAATGTTTTCAATACCCTGTTAATTGACTCAAAAACTGCAATGGAAATTATTGAAGAAGAACTGGTAGATGGGGTTTCGCTTACTGGCAACATAGACGCAGGCTCGGAGATAGGAGAACTTGCAGGAAGCCTGGTAAAACCTCTTGTACTTGAACTGGGAGGTTCGGACTCTTTCATGGTACTTGAAGATGCTGATCTCGAGAGAGCTGTGCAGGTTGCTGCAAAGTCCAGTTTTCTGAATACCGGGCAGAGCCATATTGCTGCCAAGCGATTTATTGTCCTGGAAGCTATCGCTGTGGACTTTATCGAGGCATTTGAGCTTGAAATGCAGGAACTGAAAATCGGGGATCCTATGAATGAAGAAACCGATATTGGACCTCTTGCAAAGAAAGAATTTCTTGATAGTCTTGAAAGAGTCCTGAAAGACGCAAAAAAGAAAGGTGCAGAACCTTATGTTTACGGAGAGGAGCAGAGTAAGGGTTTCTTCTTCAGACCGACCTTCATTCCTGCAGCCAGTACCGATATGAAGGTTTGCAATGTAGAGGTTTTCGGGCCCATTGTCCCGGTGATCACGGTAAAAGACGAAGATGAGGCCGTCAAAGTTGCAAACTCCACTGAGTTCGGGCTTGGAGCTGAAATATGGTCCAGAGATCTTGAAAGGGCTCAGAGGCTGGCAAAAAGAATAAAATCCGGATTTGTAGCCATTAATGGAATGGTTAAACCCGATCCGAGGCTACCTTTTGGAGGAGTAAAAAAATCCGGAATCGGGCGAGAGCTTTCTCATTATGGGCTCAAGGAATTTGTAAACATAAAGACTATTGTGGTCAACAAATGAGTCTAAATAACTGATAATTGATTGAAGTTTTTATTGAATAAACCTTATCCAGAATTTACCAAGAGAATTTGTTTAAGCTTGGCAATCTGTTTAACTCTCAGGTGGGGGACTTCCCGACTTAGAGTTAAATATTGTTCTTGGAATCAATCTACAAATAAAGAGTGAAAACAACAGTATCAGAAAATTTTTGTCTGTGAGAATCTGCTTGAAAAATGAAAATATAAAATTTTTCTCTCTTAGTAATTTTACCAGTTATGATGAAACTCAAAAATAAGTAAATTTTTTTAAAGTTTTCTGATACCTTTCGACCAAAAAATAAAAAGTAATTTTGGTGCTGATGCAGTCATTAATTTCATTTTTGAAAAATTTCTACTTTTTTCGTATTCTGCTTCTTTTCACCAAATATCTAAACTTACTTCTCCCCTTAAGCTTATTCTTCTCCCATTTCTTTTCTGAATTCTATGTAATCTCTCTCGACTTCTTCGAGTTCGTATTCCATTTTATCCCCCCGTGTTCAATTATAATAACAGTAATTTATTCTTCACTTATATAAAGTTAGCCGTCAACCGAAGAATCTTACAATTAACTACTATAAGTTGACATTTTTTATGATATTTTTTATACTGTGTGTAGCGATAAAATATTATAAATGAAAGATAGGTGTTTTCTGTCTTCATGCATAAAAGTTCAAAACCTGAACTCCTTGTAGGGGTCAGGAATCTTTCAGGGCTTAAGGCCTGCTCAGGATATGCAGACGCTGTCTATTTTTCAACCGACAAGCTCAGCCTGAGGGCAAAAGCAAAAGAAATTACTCTGGAGACTCTTGCCGATTTCGTCTCTGAGGTAAAAACCAGAGGGCTCAAGGCCTATCTGGCTGTAAACTCGACAGTAAATGAAGACAGGCTTGGAGATGCATCGGATGTGATAGCTGCAGCTTCGAATGCAGGAGTAGATGCAGTCATTGCCTGGGACCCGGCTGTAATTCTCAGGGCACGGAAAGCGGGGCTTAGAATTCACATTTCCACGCAGGCAAATATTACCAACCATGAAACTGCAAATTTTTACCGAAATCTTGGAGCCGAAAGGGTTGTACTTTCAAGAGAGCTTTCCCTTGAAGAAATACGGGAGATAAACCAGCAGACAGAGGTAGAAATCGAGACTTTCGTCCATGGTGCAATGTGCATGGCAGTCTCAGGCCGATGCCATCTGTCAGCTTACGTCCTTGGGAAATCCGGAAATTGCGGAGAATGCACTCAGCCCTGCCGCTGGGAATGGGAACTTCATGGAGAAAACGGGCTTGTTGCTGCAAGCCTTGGAAAGTACCTTCTAAGTGCAAAAGACCTCTGTATGATAGGGCATATTCCAGAACTTCTTGAAGCGGGAATAGCTGCCTTTAAAGTGGAAGGGCGGCTGAGGGATCCTGGATACCTTGAAATGGTTTCCCGTTGCTACAGAGAAGCTATCGACGCCTGCATAGAAGGAAACTATACTCCTGAGAAAATAGAAGCCTGGAGGCGTGAACTAGCTTCGGTCTATAACAGGGGTTTTTCAACTGGCTTTTACTTTGGGGTTCCAGGCTTTGAAGGCTTTTCTCCTGAAAAAGATATGAATGCCTCGGAAAAGCAACGCAGGGCTGTGGGAATTATTGAAAATTATTATACGAAACCGCAAGCTGCAGCCGTCAGGCTTCTCGAAGAAGGGATTTCGGTTGGAGACGAGATTGTAATTGAGGGAAATACGACTTATTTGAGGCAGCAAGTCCGTTCCCTGAAGAAAAATGGTGAATCTGTTGAAAGAGCTGAAAAAGGAGATACGGTTGGCCTTGCCGTTGAAGGGACTGTTCGAAAAAATGACCGAATTTTCATAATACAATTGAAATAAGTGAATTAATGTATTGTTAAAGAAATAAATATTCTATTTAAAATAATAAAACAGTATCTATATATTGGATTCTTCCTATACGGGTAGCAAATCACAGGAAAGAAAAAATTACGGGAAAAAGGTAATTGCAGGAAAGAATTACTCTATCTTATTCCTGTAATGCTCTCGATCGGCTGGATACTTTTTATCGGTAAAAATGCTTTCGATCGGCTGGATACCTTTTATCGGCAAATAATCTTATCTGTTTACCCTGATCAATGGGCTGGACCTTCGTCCGGGTAAACTGTCCCGATTAATTCCCGATCTTCAGATCGATAAGTAACTCTGATTGAGATGATCGATAAGTAACTCTGATTGAGATTATTCTTTAAAAACAATGTTCTTTATAAGCAATTCTCTGACTGATAAACAGTGTCCTGCTCAGCAATAGAAGCAGGTAAGAACTTACTTCCTTACTAAGTGAGAAAATATTTTCTGTTTATCCCGGAGCCAGTAGTAAAGGTGATACCTTGATAAGCGTCAACGAAATGGGATCAAACGTTATCGAAGAGATGCTCGACTGGAGCGAAGACCTGAAAACTGAAGTGCTCAAGCTAGAAAACGGGGCTACGGTTATTGATTGTGGAGTTAAAGCGGAGGGCGGATATGAAGCTGGAATGTACCTTGCAAGGCTCTGTCTGGCCGATCTTGCTGATCTTAAATATACTACTTTTGACCTGAAAGGCCTCAAATGGCCTGCCATCCAGGTAGCAACAGACAATCCGGTAATTGCCTGTATGGCTTCCCAGTATGCAGGCTGGAGAATTTCTGTAGGCAATTATTTCGGAATGGGTTCGGGTCCTGCACGTGCCCTTGGCTTAAAGCCTAAAGAGCTTTATGAAGAAATCGGTTATGAGGACGACTTCGAAGCTGCAGTCCTGGTCCTGGAGTCCGATAAACTCCCTGATGAGAAAGTTGTGGAATATATTGCAAAACATTGCAGCGTAGACCCTGAAAACGTAATGATTGCTGTTGCTCCTACTGCCTCTATTGCTGGTTCTGTCCAGATCTCTGCCCGCGTTGTAGAAACCGGAATCCATAAACTTGAGTCCGTTGGTTTTGATATCAACTGCATTAAAAGCGGATATGGAGTTGCCCCAATTGCTCCTGTTGTCGGAAAAGATGTACAGTGCATGGGCTCGACCAATGATTGTGTGATCTACTGCGGCGAAACCAACTATACTGTCCGCTTCGACGGGGAACTGGCCGAACTTGAGGAATTCGTAAAGAAGGTGCCTTCCACAACCTCCCGAGACTTTGGAAAGCCTTTCTACCAGACCTTCAAAGAAGCAAACTTTGACTTCTTTAAGGTTGACGCAGGCATGTTCGCCCCTGCCAGACTTACGGTAAATGACCTTAATAGTACAAAAACAATTTCCAGCGGCGGGCTTTATCCGGAAATCCTGCTCCAGTCTTTCGGGGTCAGGAATGTTTAAAGGGTAAAGGGCTTTTTAATTTTTTTTATTTTATTCAACTTTTTTAATTTTATATTTACTTGTCTTTACTTCTTTTTTACTCTCTTTTACTCTTTTTACTTCTTTTTTACTCTCTTTTACTCTTTTTACTTCTTTTTTACTCTCTTTTACTCTTTTTACTTCTTTTTTACTTCTCTTTTTACTTCTCTTTTTACTTCTCTTTTTACTTTCTTATTTCCAAATTTTTTTCCTTTTCAATCTTCAAATTTTTTAATTTTATATTTATTGTTCCTGGTAAAAATTGTGATTTTTTTCCCGATTCCTCCCTTATAAACGCTGTTAACATCATCTATTTAAGTAAATGTCTCCAATCCTACTGTAAAAATATAATGCTACAAAGAAATGTCATAACGAAATGTTAGGAAGAATTGTTCAGAAATAAAATTTTACTGAAAGCTTAAGGAGAGAATTCAGTGCCAATAATAAATACTTCACAGGGAGTAGGAGGCATCCTGAACAGCTTCAGGGGCCTTGTCGAAGGTGCAAAAAAGATTACTTTTGTGGGAACTCCAGGGTTCTGCACACCTTTTGCCGAACTTATCGGTTTTGTAGTCCGGGACCGAGAACTTGCTTTTGTTTCCAGCGATGATTTTGAGAAAGCCAGGTCTATCTACATGGATCATGAAGGCATGCAGCTTGGAGATCTTACAGATAAACACGCTGATGTTGTTGTCCTGCTTGGAGGCCTTTCGATGCCAAAGATAGGGATTAGCCCTGAAAAAGCAAAAGAAGTTGCCAATAAAATCCTTGAAGGTTCGGAAAACGGAAAAATTATCGGAGTCTGCTTCCAGTCCGCATTCATGCAGCAGAAATGGGACGAAATAATAAATTTTGAGTATATCATTAATGCCGACCTGGCAGTTGAGGTACTGCAAGTCTGAAAGATTCTGAAGTCTATTTTCAGGAATTCTTGAGACTTCCAGGCAGAAAAATTTCCTTTTTACTTCTTTTTACATATCCTTACTTTTTTTACATATCCTTACTTTTTTTACATATTCTTACTCTTTTTTACTCTTCTTTATCTTTTTATTTTCTAAGTTCTGTAAATTTTCTAATAAGATAAAATTATATCCGATCCTGACTTATGACATATGATAATTATGGAAAAAGCGGTTAAAGAAGCCAGGGAATTAAAAGGGTTTATGCCCAGGTCTATTGAATATGCCGGACAGATAAACAAAGACTTCGCTGACGGGATAGCAGGCTTTTATAAAGCGATCTGGAGTGAGAGGGAAGACGGGCTTTCTATGAAACATAAGCATTTAATAGTCTTTGCTATAGCCTGTTCAACTAACAACACCCAGAGCGCGGTCAAAATCCTCGAAAGACTTCATAAATTCGGAGCCACAAGAACCGAAATCAATGATGCCATGATGCTTGCTGCCTGGACAGGCGGAATCCAGCACTTTACGGATTTCAGTGAAGCAATACTTAAAGAGATGGAGAGATTGGGTTATTAATTTTATAAAAACGCACTCATTTAATTATTTTTCTTTAATTTTTTGAGGATTTTACTTTTATGATGTTATATTTTTGAATGATCTGATCTCAAACTTAAGAAACTCCTATCTCAAACACGTTTTATGAGACCGACAATGCATTTTACACAATCTAGAGGCCTATTAAAAAATGGACTTTGTATATAGAAAATTGAATGGTCCAAAGCAAATGAATGATCCAAAGCAAGTGAATTCTCAAGTTCTTTTTAGGGAGGTTCAAAAAATAAGCCAGATCTGGGTCTGGCTTATTATTGCGATCCCTGTTGTTCTTTCATGGTATGGGGCTTATCAGCAGCTTTTACTTGGAAAGCCTTTTGGGAATAACCCGGCCCCTGACTGGATGACGTTTCTTTTACTTCTAGTATTCGGGATTCTTTTCCCTATTTTTTTCTATTACATAAAGCTGGTTACTGAGGTCAGAAATGACGGATTATATGTTCGCTTTTACCCTTTTCATCGCTCATTCAAAAGATTTCCGTTCGAGAGTATTCAAAATTACAAAGTTCTAACTTATAACCCTATTAGAGATTATGGAGGCTGGGGCCTACGCTATGGATTAAAGGGAAATGCCTATAATATGGCAGGTAACAGGGGTGTACTTTTCGAATTTGCAGACGGGAAAAAAGTGAAAAAGCTGATGATTGGATCCCAAATCCCGGAAAAACTCTCTGAAGCTATTAGAAAGTCTATTGAAAAGTAAAAAATGTGACACGGGGCATTAAAAAGTTAAATGTAGCGCTATATAAGAGTACAAAAAAGCTCCTGAAAAAGGGTGTTAGAAAGTAATCTTTTATTAATCCATTTTGTTCGTTATCGTCTTATAAACTACTTTTTTCCATCATTTTTGATATTTAAAAGACTTACTCGCCTTTTTACACTCTTATTATTTTCAAATTTTTAAATTAAAAAATATATACAATTTTCCATTTTTTTCGGAAGGTTTATTACTCAGTTTTTATAGAGAAAATCAGGAACATTTTCTATTACATACCCCTGCTCCAATACTGAGTCGGTATGCTGGTATCTAAATAATACTATTTAATGGAAAAGAATTCGGTCGTGTGTACGAACACTATATGCAGTTCAATTAGTAGACGTAAGATAAATTTCAGCACTATTAAGATGCCTGCCAGCCACGGCAATCTAAGGTGAGTCTACAGTTAAAACACAAATAAATTAGGCACGTATCAAGGAAGGAAGTTTGTGGAACAGCCAAAAGCAGACGTAATTTTTAGGGAAGTACAGGATTTGCGGAACAATTTTTTCCTGGTTTCGGTCCTTTATCCTGCGCTTCTGCTCTGGTATATCGAAATCCATAGCCTTATTTTTGGAAGACCTGCCGGAATCAATAACATCCCTGGAACATACCTGTTTGCTCTCTGGATTGTCTTCGGGTTATTTTTCCCTTTTATGCTGTACTGTACAAAGCATATAACTGAAGTGAGAAGTGATGGAATATACGTTCGCCTGGTACCCCTGAATCTGTCCTCCAAAAAGATCCCTTTACATGTAGTGGAGGACTGCAAAATTAAGGTTTATGACCCTCTCACGGGAAAAGAATCTGATGTATCCCAATCTTCCAAAAAAGTTAGCCCGGTTGTAATCCTCAAACTTATTTCAGGAGAAAGAATGTTTCTTAGCTCCAGGAAACCTGAAGAACTCTGTAGTGCAATCAAGCAGGCTACAGCAGAATACTGAGAATTCCCGCTTTGAGAGTTGCTACCTTTATAATTTCTGTTTTGATAATTCTTGCTGTCCAGAGTTAAGTACTAAATATTTTTATCTTTAAATTTTTTCGCCATCTATTTCAGGAAGCTTTAGTTTGACCTTGAGCAAAAACGCAAAAAGCAAAACGTTATATAAAACTTAAAACTGTTTTACTTGTGTTAAAGATTAACTTTTTTTAAGTTTTAACAAACATTTCTTAGAATTAAGAAATGTTCCATAGAAGGTAGATAAAAATGATTTGGGGAATAGATTTTTCCCCGAAAGGAACAGAAGCTCTTTACAGGGAACGGGATGGAAAACTTCTAATCGAACTTGAGTTGCATAGCATAATGCAAATTTTCAATTCTTTTGATCCTGCCCCTTTTCACGAAAAAGAGCTTGATCCGGAAGCGGAAGAATATATTTATAACACCGTTGGAGAGTTCACTCTAAAAAAGCCCCTTGGAATTGTAATATATACTCCCCCCTCCGAGTTTGATGGAGAAACCGAGCGTACCCTTAAAGAAGCAATCAGGAACCATTTTTCTTACAAAAAAGTTCTCACGGACATAGAGTTGAGGAGACTTCTTCAGCGAGGGCGAAGAAACATGACAATTGCAATTGTCTTCCTTTTTCTCTGTCTGCTCATAATCCAGCTTCTTTCAACGCTTGAACAGGGCCTGATAAATACCATGCTCTCCGAAGGCCTGACAATTATCGGCTGGGTTGCTATGTGGGAGCCTGTTTATGTTTTTCTCTACGGGTGGTGGCCTATTGTACAAAAAAGAAATATTTACAGGAAAATTCTCAGCATGGATATAAGCATTATATCTGGCTCCCAGTGCAGGGTAAAATTGACAGATTCCTGTTTTTCACCTAATCGAAGCGAACTACAGCTTGGGGATTCAAAATTTTCCGAATAGAGGCTAATTGCGGGCTGGTGGCCGGAAAGATCTGGAACCTGAATTAAAAGCGAAATTTTAAATTTTTATTCGAATATCCGTGCGTCCACAACCACATGCAGGACCCCAGGAGAGTACTTTTTTATTCTGTGGGTTTCCAGAATCTCAACTTTCTTTCCCAGAGCACAGGCAGCTTTTTCTATCCTTTCCTGGGGTCTGGTTCTGGCAAGACTTTCCGGGACTGTTTCATGATAGTGCAGAATTCCCCCGCTTTTTTTCAGGGCCTTTATAGCCGGCTCAAGATAGTAGTGTGTTGTTCCCACATATCCCATAAGCACGCGGTCGGCTGTTCCTTCAGGAGCAAACTTTGAGCAGTCCCCACAGATTGGAACAAAGATCTCTTCTACCTTATTTAGCTTGATGTTTTCCTTCAGATAGGCAAAAGACTCAGGATTAATTTCTATCCCAATAATCTTTTTTGGCCTGGAATGCACAGCCATAGGAATTGAAAAATATCCTATTCCTGCAAACATATCCACAACAATTTCCCCTTTCCCGAGCTTGCTCATCCGCTTTCTTTCTTCAAGGTTGCCTTTGGAGTACATTACCTTTGTTACATCCTGCTTGAAAAAGCAGCCATGTTCCTTGTGGATGGTTTCGGTTTCGCTGCCGAGAAGGAGTTCTCTTTTTGGCTGGCGGAACTGCCCTTGGATTCCAAAATCTCTTACAACGGTTCTGCACCCTGGGTACATTGAGAGTAAAGCTTCAGCTATCCTTGTTTTTTTATCTTCCAGGATTTCAGGGATACCAACTATTATTATATCTCCCAGAATCTGCCAGCCTGCCGGGACGGATGCAAGTTCAGTTTCGGAAAGAAAACCTTTAAGGGAATCCTTGAGAGAGTTAGGCTTTTTAAGGAATTCCGGATTTTCCTGTTCGATAACCGGGAAATCTTCTACTTTTCCTCCTGCAACTTCTGTGACAGGGATTTCAAGAAAAGTTCCTTCTACAGTCTGAAGTTTTCGGATTTTTCTTGCAGTGTCCAGAAATTTTTCATTAACTGCTTTTTCCCTGATTTCTTCCCCTTTTTTCGGGGGAACCCTGATTACTCCGTACATTGGAATTTATGGATAGCATGCATAGGATTAATGTTTTTTGTCTGAACTTTTTATGAATTTATTACACAATCAATAACAGGTGACTTGAAATTTAATTTACATATTGAAAAATTGAATAAACAAAAAAGTATAAATAGTCAAAAAATATACATATCTTAACCTGTGAGGTATCCGTTTAAAGGACATTATTCTTTTTGGCCTTCTGGAGCGAGCGATAGGGCGATGAAAACTCCTATGACCAGTTTATGCTGTAAGTGTTGAAACAAATTTTTATTTTTTAAAAAGTTTTTCTACACGAGGATAATATTACAGATAAATCATTATTAGTAGTCATATATTATTGGTAGTCATATATTATTAGTAGTCATATTGCTATTTTTACCAGTCCAGAATTGAATTTGACTATTTTCGGAACCACGGGTTGTTTTTAAGATATATGTTGGGAAGGAGGAGGTTCCGTGTTTATATGTGAGTGTGGAAAATTAGTAAGGGGAAAACTACGGGAAGACACATTCATAGATTATATTAAAACGTCCCGAAGTCCATCAACCAGAACAATAGGACATAAGAACTGTGGGCTCATTTTTAATTTTGTAGACGGGAACTGGCCAAAGAAATACTCTTCAAAAAAGGAATTGAAAATATTAGCGGCAACATTTGCTGAAAGTAATAAATTCCCTCCTGAAGAAGCTGCAAGATTTCTTCTTGAGGTAGATAGGCTCAAATCTTGTGGTAAACTTTCGGATGACAAAATACTGCTATCTGCATACCAAAATACTTTGAAACGTATAAGCACAGATGAGCACAAACTGTAAGTCTGATTTTTGAAAAATGGATGGTGATTGAGATAATTGCAATTCAACAAGCTATAAAAAGAGTTGTAAAAGTACTTCAAAAAATCCCTCCAGATGTAGTTCCTTCTGGTCATATTGGGGTGAAACATCCTGCATCTGAGGATGATTTGCCAGCAGTTGTAATCTCAGTTAAGAATATAAAGGAGTCAAGCTCTGGTATCGGCAATTTCATTGGAATTCAAAAGGGAGATGCAGATAGAATTAGTGAGATAAAAGGATCAAAGTTCAGCGGGATTTTTCAGGTTAAAATTTGGGATCTGTCTGATGCCAGGATTGATGAGATTACCACGGCTGTTATCAAAATTATTAACACAAAGAAAATTGCCCTTGAAAGAGGTGGTTTCACTTACTTGTCACTTTATTCTTTCGGTGAGATCTGTTCCACTAAAATATCAACAGATCCTTCGAAAGAAGCGATGGTCAGGTTAATCGAATACCAGGGAATATTCGAGCTTATTAACAGGAAAAACTTTGGTCCTGAGGAAGTTATCAAGGAAGTACACGTGCATATAGACGATACTTTTGATGAAAACATGACCGTTAAATAAAGTACATAGTTCGTAAAATTACGTATTTTGTTTTTTGTCTTATCTGAAACTCTGTTATTACCTGTTCTTATACATTTTTCAGTTATTTACAATTGTTTTCAAAGCTTGCCTATGATTGGAGGCAAAAAAATAAAAGCGCAGAAAATGGGAGAGAACGTTAATAAGTAAATTATCTGAAAAAATATACTTATGCAGATATATCGATTTATTTTTCTAGACCAGATAATTGAAAGGAGATAAATTAATGTCAGAAATTATAACAGAAATGATAGTTCCTGGAACTTATATTGAAGTAAGATCAGAGGGTCTTATTGGTGTAGGAGGTATAATAACCGGGAATATAGGTATAGTTGGAACAGCATCGAAGGGAGTTTTGAATACTCCAAAAACCCTGTCCAGCTACACGGAAGCATTAGATGAATTCGGAGACTATAATGCCTGGGAAGATGGAAATAGTGGTGAATTGACTTTAGTGAGAGCTTTAGAACAGATCTATAACAATAATGGTGCTGCAACTGTAATAGCTGTTAGAGTAGCCAATAATGCCCAGAAAGCTGAATATAAGGTAAAAAGTACCTCAGGCAATTGTGCCAAACTTCTGGCAAAATCAGAAGGAACATGGGGAGACGATATAAAAATAAATATCTTTGCTGCTACTGAAGATCCCTTCATATCGAAGGAAAAACATGAGGGAAGTGGAAGTCAAATTACGCTGCAAAGAGGCAATATTAAAGAAAGCAAAAGAAATCAGGTCACTGTAATAGATAGAACAACAGGGAACATAATGAATTTTACTCCAATATATGGGGATATGGAACCTGAGTCTCTGGAAGTTAAGATCGATAAAAGCAATGGTCAACTGACATTCTTTAAGGATGAGGATGTTGACGAGACGCCAAGGGTTGATACTGATCTTTATGCATCATATGTAATTGATAAAGATGCGGATAACTGTGCTAAAGTAAAACTCGTTTACAAAAACATAACTGAAGAATACAATGTCCCTGATGGTAAATATCTTGTCGACGCTATTAATGCCTCCTCGAAACTGGTTGATGCAGAAAAAGGCACAAATCCAGAAGAAGGTCCAGATAAAACCGGAAAAGACGCATATGAAATATTTGGGACTGGTGCAAACAAGCCTGGAAGTAATGGAACAGATGCTACATCCAAATATAAAGATGGACTCCAACTTCT
>Ga0268263_1001035_pt1 | contig 29389 bp, 25 predicted proteins | sample Biomet5_FD_190358 | JGI IMG/M metagenome (GOLD analysis project Ga0268263, IMG submission 190358) | Microbial communities from bioreactor (seeded with sewage sludge) at LBNL, California, USA - Biofuel metagenome 5 (SPAdes) (version 4) | ecosystem: Engineered > Bioreactor > Anaerobic >... | reverse complement strand
CACATACAAGGTGACCGTGAAAGATGATGTCAAAGACGGCAATCTGGAAATAACCAGGGAAATAGTCGGAGACAGTACTGCGAATACGGCTGAATTCACTAATGAGTACAGCGCCAAAGGCGAAGCCCAGATCAAAGTAAATAAAAAACTGACCGGCAAGAATCTGAGCGCAGGAGAGTTTTCATTCAAAGCAGAGGCGGTGGATGCGGACGGCAATGCGCTGACCGGAGACAACGCCTGGAGCAATATTAAGACAAACGACAGCGACGGAAATGTGACTTTTGATCCTGTCAATTATACGTTGGCAGATGCGGGCCATACATATAAATATAAGATCACAGAGGTGATACCTGCGCAGCGGGACAGCAAGATCACCTACGCAGAAGAGCCTGTATATGCGACAGTCACAGTCGGTGAAGACAACGGCGACGGGACACTGAAGACCAGTACAGTGACATATAACCCGAATGATACATTTACGAATGTATATGATGCAGAGGGCAGTGCAGTGCTGCATGCCGATAAAGTTCTGGACGGCCGGACCATGGCAGCAGGAGAATTCAGCTTTGCTGTATATCCTGAGGGAGAAGACACATCTGTTGCTGAAGGGACGAATGAGGCAGACGGAACGGTTGTTTTCTCGCCGATCACCTATAAGTATGCAGATCTTGGCGGCGCGGCCAGCAAGGTATTCACATATGACATCAAAGAATCATCGGCTCAGACAGGCACAGGCATTACTTATGACGATACAGTATATAAAGCAAAGGTCACAGTAAGTGACGACGGCAGCGGCGAACTGAAGACAGCGGTGAAGTATTATGAAGCGGATGGAACAACAGAGCTGACAGGAACGGAAGTCCCGACATTCGAAAACAAATATGATGCAAACGGCAGTGTTTCGTTCGCAGCTCAGAAGACGCTGAACGGACGCGATCTGACAGACAATGAATTCGAGTTCGGACTGTATAATGAGGACGGAACAAAGCTGATCGAGAGTGCAAAATGCAGCGCGGACGGCGCCGTGAAGTTCGATGCTTTAAGCTACGGACTCAGTGACGCAGGAAAGACGTTCACATACAAGATCAAAGAGATCGCAGGTTCCGATACTACGGTTGTATATGATACAACTGAGTATACGGCTGAAGTAAAAGTTACCGACAACGGCAGGGGAACACTGGAAACAGCAGTAACATATACCGATGCAGCCGGGAAGGCAGTTGATGAACCTGTCTTTGCCAACAATGCCAAGATAGGCAGTATAAAGGTAACAAAGAATACATTCAATGCCGATGAGACTGCAAGAGCAGTGCAGGATACGTTCTATGTGGCTCTGTTCGACAGCACAGATACAGCGACGGCCAAGAGGATATCTGATGTAAGAGCTATCAATATGGACGGAGCTTTTTCACAGACAGTTACCTTCGAGGGTCTGGAACTGGGAACATATTATGTAGTGTTCGAGACTGATGCAGACGGTAATATCATAACAGATCCTGCAAGTCAGGGCGGTATAGAAAACTGGGTCGGCAACGGTTATGAAAACAATGAAGTCACACCGACATTAGATTCCCCTGATGGCGAGACTGTGGTCAATAATTACTACGACAATACTGAATATCAGTACGGATCGATCAAGGTAAGCAAAGCAGTAAAAGTGAACGGCAAGGGCAAAGCTTCGAGTATGACTTTCTATACAGCACTGTTTTCGGACATCAGCTGTACAGACAGAGTGACTGGCATCAAGGCATTGAAAATGAACGGCAACAAGTCGACAACAGTCGAGTTTGCTACAGACAGAAACAACAAGCGGCTTGATGCGAAAGCAAAATATTATGTGGCTGAGACTACCAAAGACGGAACGGCCATCACGAACGGCAAGAGACAGCTGGGCTGCACGATAGGCATATCGGCAAAGACCGTCGGTATCGACGTGGCAGGCATACCTGCAAAATCAACGATAACCAATTCATATACAGATAAAGAGGAATACTATTACGAGAGCACAAAGTCGACAAAGACAGGCGATGACAGCAATATGGGCATATGGGCTGCTATGGCGGCAGCGGCAGCTGCACTCGGATCGGCAGCAGCGCTGTTCAGAAGAAAGAATCGCGATGAGAGCAGCAACAACTGATCATCAGCAATGATCGAGAGAGGATCTGATTAACAGCCAGGCGGCCCTGCATCAAGGTATGCAGGGCCGTTTGGCTGTGATGATATCGTAATGGCGAGATGCCGTTAAGGCAGGGATGGGCAATATTTTTTTCACGGATACTGCGGTAACGATGAAGGCTGATATGCGCAGCACTATATAATAAAGCAAAGCCAAAGGAAAAATAGATAATAATAGTATTATACATCTATAAACATAATAAATAATAAAAATTTCTTAAAAATAAGTTGACATTTTAAAATATGTATAGTAGTATATAGACACAGAAAGAAATAAAGAGTATTCAGTAATGGCAAACCTGATCGAAAGGCAGGGACGCAAAGCCAGGGAGCTAAGTCGAAAGATATGCCAGCCCGGTTGCCGCATTACAAAATGTGTATGGATATTTACTTCACACAGCATGCGGCCATTCGGAATACAAACCGGATGGCTCTTTTGATCTCAGACATGCAGCACGCGGGTAAATACCATCGCGAAGATTAAAAACAGAATAGGCAAAACCGTCGAAAGGCGGCGACGCAAAGCCAAGGGTCTAATCCGAAAGGAATGACAGCCGGTTGCCGGAAGCACTCGCAGGTGCTGACGAAATCTCCGAGAGAATCTCAGAGTACAACAACGACTGTCAGAAAGAAACCGACAGTCGTTTTTAATCAGAGTTGTATTTTAAGCAGGATCAAAGGAGATGCATGATGATGAAGGTAATGAGAAACATAACCGCAATGGTGATAGCAATAATGATAGCAGCCTGCGGAATGATGGCAATAACAACGATGGATGTGCAGGCATCAACAACAAGCACAAAAATAACAAGCAGTGTAAAACACAGTACTAAAATAGTAAAGCTCAGCAAGAAAGCAAAGAAGAGCAAAGTCGTGACAACTATAACAACTAAAAAATACTCGCCGACAACAAGGAAGAGCGGCAACAAGGCCATAACAAAGGCAAAGACAGTAAAGACAACAAACAAGTCCACATACACAAGAGCATCAAAGACAAAGAGAATAAACATAAAGGTAGCAACAACAGTAAAGACAACAACGAAGTCTGTAGCATCTACAGAGAGTTCGCTCAAAGCAAGCGTACCGTCAAATGTAATGGCAGCTTACGAAGCATCGGGACTGGGAATCCATTACGACAGCAGCATGAATGCGCTCGGATCATTCAGCGCCAGCAGAGGAATAACACTGAACAGCACGAGCAGATCGACATTCAGACATGAAATGGGACATTTTGTATCACTCGCAAAGAACGGCGCAGCTAACACAACTGCATTCAAAGCAATATACAAAGCAGAAATGAACAAGAGCACAACAAGCGATTACGGAAAGACAAGCAACGGAGAATACTTCGCAGAATCGTTCAAAGATTATCTGGCAGCACCGGCAGCACTCAAAAGCAACAGACCGCAGACATACAAATACATGAGCAATATAGTAAAAAGCGTAACCAGAAGCGACGTAACGAACAAGTGGTGGTCAGACGCAGCGTAAACAGAGAACATGAAACAGTCAAAAGGGCATCTATTTGCTAGAAAATACAAGGAAGACCTCGATATCTGCGAATATCGGGGTTTTTTCTTGCAATTTGAATGCTTATATGGTAACCTAATTCAAGGAACTAGAAGTTATTACTGAGAGTGGGCTGTGCCCACTCTTGTATTTTATGCCTGTCTATCAGCAGGAGGAAAACATATTGGCAAAACGGAAAATTCAGGAACTGGTCTCCGATATCCTGTCTGAATTTCTGACGGATAACGGATATGAGTTATATCATGTCGAATACTGCAAGGAAGCGAAAGATTGGTTCCTGCGTGTATATATCGATATCGCCGGTCAAGGTGCGGCAGGAACAGCAGATATGAACACTCGGGAGGAAAATGCACAAAGATATATAGGCACTGAAGACTGCGAAAAGGTCAGCCGCTTTCTCAGCGATAAACTCGATGAAGAGGACCCCATCGGACAGAATTACTTCCTGGAGGTCTCTTCTCCGGGAATGGACAGAGAACTGATCACAGAAGAACATTACAGAAGATACACAGGGCACGATGCGGACATCAGCTTATATAAAGCCGTGAACGGAGAAAAGAATTTTACGGCCAGACTGAAAAGTGTGCAGGATGGCAGCATTACTTTCACGAAAGCTGACGGAACAGATATGGAAATGCCTATGGATCAGATAGCCAAAGCAAGATTAACGGTAACATTTTAACAGGAGGAAATCGTATCATGAATAAAGAATTTATTGATGCCATTGAACAGCTGGAAGAAGAAAAGGGAATATCGAAGGAAGTACTTTTTAATGCCATAGATTCTGCGCTTATTTCAGCATATAAAAAGAACTACGGCACCAATCAGAATGTGCGCGTGGAGATCGATCAGGAAAACGGCGAGATAAACGTTTTCAATTCCATGGAAGTAGTAGACGAAGTCGAGGACGAGAGCATACAGATATCACTGGCAGACGCGCGGGAAATAGATCCCAGTTATGAAGTCGGCGAAAATGTGGAATACCAGGTCGCTCCCAAAGATTTCGGACGCATTGCCGCCCAGACGGCAAAGCAGGTCGTGGTCCAGAAGATACGTGAAGCGGAACGCGGCATGATATATGATGACTATATTGAAAAGACCGGAGAGGTAGTCACCGGCACAGTGCAGAGAAAAAGTCATGAGACCTTTTTTATAAATCTCGGCAAGACCGAAGGAATACTGCCCGGCAAGGAGCAGGTCCCGGGCGAGAGATTCGATGTCAATGACAGGATCAAAGTATATATCATGGATGTAAAAAATACGACCAAGGGACCGCAGATATTTCTGTCAAGATCGCATCCCGGCCTCGTAAAGAGACTTTTTGAGATGGAGGTCCCGGAGATCGAAGACGGCATCGTAGAGATAAAGAGCATTGCCAGAGAAGCAGGCTCAAGAACCAAGATGGCCGTATACACTGAGGATGAAAATGTCGACCCGGTAGGAGCGTGCGTAGGTGCGCGCGGTTCAAGGGTGCAGAATGTAGTCGATGAACTTTTCAATGAAAAAATCGATATCATAACCTGGAGCGATGATCCTGTGGAACTGGTCAGCAATGTGCTTTCACCGGCCAAGGTCGAGGAAGTATTCACTGAAGATGAAGAAAAGATCGCAACAGTAGTAGTTCCGGATTATCAGCTGTCGCTGGCAATCGGCAAGTCAGGACAGAATGTAAGACTGGCGGCCAAGCTATGCGGCTGGAAGATAGATATCAAGAGCCATACTCAGTATTTCGGCGATGATGAAGCCGACGAAGCAGAATATATCGAAGCTGAGGCAGAAGAAGCTGAAGATATGACTGAGGAAGAAACGGCGGAGGCAGCTGAAGAAGAAACTGAAGAAGCTGCAGAGGCGGCCGAAGAAGAAACGGAAGAACCAGCCGAAGAAGAAACAGAAGAAACGGAAGAACCAGCCGAAGAAGAAACAGAAGAAACGGAAGAAGCAGCTGAAGAAGAAACTGAAGAAGCTGCAGGACCAGCTGAAGAAGAAACTGAAGAAGCTGCAGAGCCGGCTGAAGAAGAAACGGCAGCAGCCGAAGAGGAATGAAGTCAGGCGCCGGAGGTAAATATTGAAGACTAATAAAGTCCCAATGAGAAGATGTGCAGGATGTATGACATCCAAGCCGAAAAAGGATCTGATCAGGATAGCCGCCTATGAAGGCCGGGTGTCGATCGACAGGACCGGAAAGGCAAAAGGCAGAGGTATATATCTTTGCCCTGATAAAGAGTGCATGGAAAAGGCAAGGAAGAAAAAGTCGCTTTCCAGAGGACTCAAGACAGATATTTCAAATGAGCAGATGGAGCAGCTGTTCGAGGAGCTTGCAGAATATGAGAAAGAAAACAGATAGTTATCTTGGCTTTGCAAAGAAATCCGGGAACCTGCTGACAGGTGCCAATACATGTATGTGGGCGCTGGAGAAAGGAAAAACAAAACTGTTGATAGTTACATGCGATACTGCTGAAGGCAGCAGAGAAAAAATAATAAGAAAAGCCGAAAAGGCGGGAGTTCCGTACAGGATATACGGCAGCAGCGATGATTTGTCACATGCTGCCGGTGAATCCGGAAGGAACATGTTCGCTGTGACAGATACCGGTCTGGCAGAAAGCCTGATCAATGCAATTGATGAAGAAAATAAAGAAAAGGAGGTGCTCTGATGACTATGAAAGTAAAAGAACTTGCTGAAGAGCTGGGAATGACAAGTAAAGAACTGATAGAAAAAGCGGATAGCATGGGCATAGAAGCCAAGGCTGCCAACAGCAACCTGGAAGAAATAGATGTCAAAAGCATAAAAAATTCAGTCAAGGCAAAAAAGAAAAAGGGCGCTGAGACGAAGATAGTAAGAGTAAGGTCTAAAAAATCTGAAGAGGATACGGCAGAGCCCAAGGTGAAAGTGAAGGCCGCCAAGGTAAAGACAGCCAAAACAAAAATTGCCGAGAATATGAAGAAAGTAGCGCACGCTTCTGCTGAGACAAGGGCGGCAGAGGCAAAGACTGCAGAAAAAACAGCGACAAGGAAACCGCCCATAGGCAGGCCTGTACCCAAAAGCGAAGCAGGAACAAGGGCAAAGCCGCCCATAGGCAAACCTGTGCCGAAAGCTGTGGTAAAAAAAGCGGAAGAGGAACAGAAGCCTTTCCCCAAGAAAGCGGCAGTAACAGTAAAAGCTGAAGAAGAGAGCGCGCAGAAGGCTGCTAAAAAAGAAGCCGAGACAGCTGCAGCAAAGACTGCAGAAAGCGCGAATGCGGCAGAAACTGCAGAGAAAAAGACTGCAGCAAAACCTGCCGCCGCCAAGACAGAAGCGGCGGGAAAGCAGGAGACAGGAGCTGCAGATAAGAAAGCTGCGGCGGATATAAAACCTGAAGATAAGAAGGCTGTGCCGGCAGAGGCAACCAGACCGGCAGCATCAAAAGAGGCTGTCGGCGAAAAGCTTAAAAAAGAAAAGCCCAGTGAAGAAAAGCAGCGCACGCATATAAAGATAATAAAGAAGGCCCAGCCGAAAGACGAGAGCAAAAGCAGGCCGGAAAGGCCCGCGGGAAAACCGGCAGCCAAAAAAGAGGCGGCGGCGAGACCCGAGCACAAAAAAACTTCTGAAGGTACGCGTCCGTCAGATGACAGCTCAAAGTCCGGCAGGAAGACAGGCGGCAGCAAGAGAGGAAAAGATAAGGAGTACGATAAGTTCTCTAAATTAAGAAAAGATAAAAACGACAGAAAAGAAGGCAGATCGCTTGAAAAGAAAGTCAAGAAAAAACATATCAAGCAGAAACCTGTCATCGAGCCCGAGGTAGAGGCTGAGCCGCTGCCGGTAGGCACTAAAGTCGTCAATGTGCCTATCACTATAGCAGGGTTCTGCGAGCAGGTAGGAGTTTCGGTATCAAAAGTCATCCTCAGTCTTCTGAAGATGGGCGTAGTAGCCAATCAGAACCAGAACATCGATGATGTTACGGTAGCTGCTCTGGCCGATGAACTCGGCATCAGGGTAGTAATCGGCAATGTAGAAACCGAAGAAGAGGAAGAAGGCCTGGAGCTTTTCGAAGACAAGGAGAGCGATCTGGTGCACAGACCGCCGATCATCACTGTCATGGGTCATGTCGACCATGGCAAGACTTCGCTTCTCGATGCTATCAGGAAAACAAATGTAACTGAGCAGGAATCAGGCGGAATAACGCAGCACATAGGTGCCAGCGAAGTCGAGATAAACGGTCAGAAGATCGTCTTTCTGGATACGCCGGGCCATGAAGCATTTACAGCCATGAGGGCCAGAGGTGCGGACATAACCGATATCGCGGTTCTGGTAGTTGCAGCTGATGACAGCGTAAAGCCCCAGACTGTCGAGTCGATCAGTCATGCCAAGGCGGCGGGAGTGCCGATAATCGTTGCCATTAATAAGATGGATAAACCGGGCGCCGATCCTGACAGAGTAAAGAAAGATCTGACTGAGCACGGCATAGTTGTCGAAGACTGGGGCGGCGATACTATCGCAGTGCCGGTATCGGCAAAAAGTGGAGAAGGCATAACCAATCTTTTGGAAATGATACTGCTGCAGGCAGAGGTACTGGAACTCAAGGCCAATCCGGACAGACTGGCCATGGGCACAGTCATTGAAGCCAGACTGGATAAGGCCAAGGGGCCGGTAGCGACGCTGCTGGTCACCAACGGCACGCTGAAAGCAGGTCAGTCGGTTGTTGCCGGAACATGTGCAGGCAGGATCAGACATATGGTGAACCATACAGGTGATACTATCGCCAAAGCGGGTCCGGCCACGGCGGTGGAGATACTCGGACTTACCGATGTGCCGGCTGCCGGTGACGAGTTCAATGCAGTAAGTGAAGACAAGACAGCCAAAGAGATCGCAGAGAAGAGAAAACTCAAGCAGAGAGAAGAAGTGATGGCCAGGACATCCAGCACGACACTGGAAGAACTGTTCTCCAGCATAAAAGAAGGCGAAGTCAAAGAACTCAATATGATCGTGAAGGCTGATGTAAGAGGTTCGGTAGGCGCAGTCACAGGCTCGCTTGAAAAACTTTCGAATGATGAAGTTAAGGTCAAGATCATACATTCAGGAGTAGGCGCGATCACCGAATCAGATGTAACGCTGGCAGGGACCTCTGATGCTGTGATCATCGGCTTCAATGTGAGACCGTCATCGACTGTTCAGCAGCAGGCCGACAGAGAGAATGTGCAGATCAGGACTTACAGAGTTATTTACAACATAATAGATGATGTCAGAAATGCCATGAAGGGCATGCTCGATCCTGAATTCAAGGAAGTCGTGCTCGGCGAAGCTGAGGTCAGAGATACTTTCAAAGTGCCTGGAACAGGAATCATTGCCGGTGCATATGTAACAAACGGCAAGGTCATGAGGAATGCGCAGGCCAGACTGGTAAGAGACGGCATCGTTATCCATGAGGGAGATATATCTTCGCTGAGAAGGTTCAAGGATGATGCCAAGGAAGTAGCCCAGGGTTACGAATGCGGTATCGGGATCGCCGACTATAACGACCTCAAAGAGGGCGATGTGATCGAATGCTACCGCATGGAAGAAGTCGAAAGGGAATAGGCAGCAGCCATGAGCAAAAACTACAGACAGGGAAGACTTGGCGAAGAGATAAAGCGGATAATCAGCGAACTGCTTCTCAGAGGTCTCAAGGATCCGAGGCTCGATCATATGATCAGCGTTACTTCGGTGGAGGTGACTTCTGACGGTAGTTATGCAACAGTTTATCTGACTGTATATGAGAACGCCGCCGCAGACGATGAGAAGGAAACGATAAGGGCAGATGTCATTGAAGGCCTGCAGAGTTCCAAGGGAGTAATAAAAAACGAGATCAGCAGGCAGGTGAAACTTCGTCACATGCCGGAACTGATATTCAAAATGGATACATCTATGGAATACGGCAGACATATCGATGACCTGATAGACAGCGTCTCGGATAAAACAGATAAGAACAGATAAGGAAAAATATGAAGAAAAACGACAGCCTTGGTAAAATAGCTGAAATAATCGGGGAAGCGGACAGCGTGCTGATCTTCCCTCATATACTGATGGACGGAGATGCCATGGGCTCTGCGACGGCACTTTGCATGGCACTGAGAAACATGGGCAAGGAGGCCTGGGTGCTTCTGGAAGACAAGATCGCGGATTATCTGGCTTTTATGGACAACGGATGCTGTACTCATAAACAGGATATCATAGCGTCACCGGACATATCTCTCTGTATCGACTGCGGTGAAACGGGCAGGTTCCCCAACAGGACAGAAGCCTTTGAAAAGGGAAGGACAAAGATCTGCATCGATCATCACAAGACATCTGATCCGTTCTGCGATTATAATCACATCGACTCTTCGTCCGCGGCAACGGGTGAACTGGTATATCTGCTTCTGCGCGAGATGGGGGCGGAATTCACTGCACAGATATGCGAATCGCTGTTTGCGGCGATAACTACAGATACCGGTAATTTTCAGTATTCCAATACGACCATCCGCAGTCACGAAATAACAGTGGCACTGATGAAGGAAGGCGTAGATGTGAACAAGGTCAGCGTCGAGCTGTACGAAAACGAAAAGCCGGAGAAATTCAGACTTCATAATATGGTCATGGATACCATGGAGATCTTTGCAGAAGGCAAAGCTGTGATCGCCTATGTTACCAGAGATATGATCAAAAAAAGCAAGGCGCTCATGGAAGATACGGAGGGCCTGGTTTCGGCTCTGCGCAGTCTGCGCGGCATACAGATAGCCATGCTGCTGAAGGAAAACAGCGACGGCAGTTATAAAGTGACGATGCGTGCCAAGACGCAGGGCGATGTGGCTGCCATAGCTTCCAGGTATGACGGCGGCGGACATACAAAAGCTGCGGGATGCACGATAAACGACAGCCTGGAAAATGCCATGAAAATAATGAAGAGGGAAGCGGAAAAGCAGCTGGATCAATAATATGAACGGGATACTTGTTCTTGACAAGCCGCAGGATTTCACCAGTCATGACTGTGTAGCGGTGATAAGAAAACTGACCGGCGTAAAAAAAGTCGGACATACGGGGACGCTCGATCCCATGGCGGAGGGAGTCCTTCCTGTGTGCATAGGCCGGGCCACAAGGATCATAGAATATCTGGAAGAGAGCGGCAAGGAATACAGATGCACCATGCAGCTTGGTATTGCTACAGACACCTTCGATATATGGGGAAATGTGATCGAAAAAAAGACAGGCATGAAGATCCCCGAAGAAAAAATCATCAGTGCGGTGATGGCGCAGACCGGAGATATGATGCAGACACCGCCGATATATTCGGCAATAAAAATAAAAGGAAGAAAACTGTATGACTATGCGAGATCGGGCCAGAAAATAATAATAGAACCGCGCCCGGTACATATAGAAAGCATCGTCATAAATGATATACGCGGCATGGAAGCGGAGTTTACAGTCCGCTGTTCGCGGGGGACCTATATAAGATCTCTTTGCAGCGACATAGGCAGGTCTCTCGGCTGCGGCGCAGCGATGAGTGCGCTGACGAGGGTGTCCAGCGGACCGTTCAGGATCGAAGATTCAGTGAGCATGGGCGATCTGAGACGAATGAGTGCGGCAGAAATAGAAGCGCTGCTGATACCTATGGACTTCCCCCTCGACCGTTTTATGCGTACAGACATAAGTACAGAAGAAGCAAAAGACCTTATCGACGGCAAGGTTATTGGAGAGCACAGCACCGCCTCGGATAAAGACTGCGGGGCAGTCCTGAAGAGGGTGTACTGCGACGGAGCCTTCATAGGCATAGCAGAATCTGCAGAGGGAAAGTTAAAGGCAAAAAAAATATTATATCCGGAGTTCAGCAAATGAAAATATTCGATTCACTGGAAAAAATCAAAGACATCAATGACACTGTAGTTGCGATGGGCAACTTTGACGGAGTGCATATGGGACACCAGGAGATCATATCACGTACTGCAGGTGCGGCCAGAGAGGCCGGCATCAGCAGTGCTGTTTTTACATTCTCCAATCATCCCAGGAACCTCATCGGCAAGACGCCGTTCGTGAAGAATATCCTGTATAAGGATGAAAAGATAAGGCTTATCGGGGAGATGGGAGTCGACTACATGTTCGATATACCGTTCACTCATGCTATTATGCATATGACGCCGACAGAATATATCGATGAGCTGCTGCTGGGCACTTTCCATATGCGCGAAGCTTACTGCGGCTTCAATTACAGATTCGGCTACAGGGCCGAGGGCGACGCGGAAACGCTGATGAAGCAGAGCCTGGAAAAGGGGTTCGGAATACATGTCCTCGAGCCGTATGAAATAGACGGGAGCATCGTCAGCTCCACTCTGATAAGAGACTGCATCGAGAAGGGCGATATGGAAGGAGCCCGCAGATATCTCGGCAGGTATTATTCGGTCGGCGGAGAAGTCGTCGTCGGCAACAAACTCGGCAAGACCATCGGCTTCCCCACATCAAATCTGATGATGGATGATGACATGGTATCGCCGCCCAACGGAGTGTATGTGACATACTGCACATACAACGGCGTCAGATATCCGAGCATTACCAATGTTGGTGTCAAACCGACTATCGGGGTGTATAATAAAAACGTAGAAACGAATATTTTCAACTTCAATAAAGAGCTCTACGGAAAACAGATAAGAGTGGAGTTTATCAAAAGGACAAGACCTGAGATCAAATTTGCCGGTCTTGATGAGCTTAAGCAGCAGATCACCAAGGATTGTATCAATGCCAGGGCATATCACAGGCAGCTGAAGGAGGCGCAGTGAACATGGAGAACAAGTACGCGATCACGGAATATCCCGATGTGAAAGAGGTGACAAAAAAACTCGACAGACTGATAACTCTTCCGCTGTATTCCATCAATAAAAAAGCACTGAAGGAATATGAGGAGGAATATTTCGGGAAGAAATGTACGAGATCACGTGCGATGATAGACGAAGCCGCAGATGTGCTGCCCGGAGGGGTACAGCATAATCTGGCTTTCAATCATCCGTTCCCGCTGGTGTTTGACAAGGCGCAGGATGCGTATCTGTATGACATAGACGGCAATCGCTATTATGATTTTCTGCAGGCGGGCGGACCGACCGTGCTGGGAAGCAATCCGCCGGCCGTGAGAGAAAAAGTGATAGAACTGCTGGAGACCTGCGGGCCTTCGACAGGGCTTTTTCATGAGTATGAATATAAACTCGGCAAGAAGATATGCGACAGTGTGGAGAGCGTGGAGATGTTCAGGATGCTCGGCTCCGGAACAGAGGCCTGTATGGGGGCGATACGCATAGCGAGACTGGCGACCAGGCATAAAAACATCATCAAAATGGGCGGAGCCTATCACGGCTGGAGCGATCAGCTGGCATACGGCATCCGCATACCGGGTTCAAAGTTCACACAGGCCAAGGGCGTGCCCATAGACATGTTCCGTCACACTCAGGAATTCTTCCCCAACGATCTTGAAGACCTTGAGAAGAAACTGAAGCTCAACAAGGTAAAGGGCGGCACAGCGGCGGTATTGATCGAACCGGTAGGGCCGGAGAGCGGTACCAGACCGGTAGACAGGTATTTCTGCAAGGGCGTGGAGAGCCTGTGCAGAAGATATGGTGCGCTGATGATCTGCGACGAGGTCGTGACCGGATTCAGAATAGGCATGGGCGGTGCTCAGGGCTATTTCGGCATCTCTCCGGATCTGACGATATTCGGCAAGGCCATTGCCGGAGGCTATCCGGGAGCAGGCGGGATCGGCGGCAAGAAGGAATACATGAAATATCTTTCTGCGGGACTCGGGGGCGAGGCTAAACATCCCAAGGCTCTGGTCGGAGGCACGATGGCGGCGACGCCTGTCAGCTGCGTGGCCGGTTATTATGCGCTCTGTGAGATAGAAAAGAACGACGCACCGCAGAAAGCGGGAATGTTTGCAGATAAGCTAATCGTGGGCCTCAATAAAATAATAGATAAATACGAGCTCCCGTTTGTGGCTTTCAACCAGGGATCGATCTGCCACCTGGAAACGACAGGAACTATGCATTTCGCCATCGACTGGTCGAAGCCTCTGCAGATACCCAAGGTGCTCAATGAGACATCGAGGAGAAAGACTGAGATGGAGCATATGGGATGCGCGTACATGGCAGAGGGACTTGTCACGCTGGCAGGCAACAGACTGTATACCAGTGCGGCCTACAGTGACGACATGCTCGATGATGTGCTGGCCAGATTCGACAGAGTAATGAGCAATGTTGAGGTGGTGGGTTAAATGGATATCAGAGAAGCAAAGGCAGACGTAATAAGGGCGGGCAGAGAGCTGTCAGAAAGCGGACTGATCGCCAGGACCTGGGGCAATGTCAGCTGCCGTACGGACGAGGAGCATTTTGTCATCACGGCCAGCGGCAGGAACTACCTGAGTCTTACAGAGGATGAAGTCATAGAGGTCGGTATAAAGGATCTCAGCTATGAGGGAGATATAAAGCCTTCGTCTGAGAAAAAGGTGCACGCGGCCGTATATAAAATAAAGGAAGATGTAAATTTCATAGTACATACTCATCAGGAGTATGCTTCGGCAGTTTCTGCCATGGACATAGAGGCGATAACCGCGGATGAAAAATACGATCTTCTGGGAGGAGCCGTGCTCTGTGCATCATACGGTCTGCCGGGCACGGATAAATTATGTAAAAACTCTGCCGCGGTCGTAGAGGCTTCCACGGGCAAGGCTGTCATCATGAAGCATCACGGGGCATTATGCTTCGGCAGAGACAGACAGGAGGCCTTCGATGCGGCTCATCAGCTGGAGAAGGCCTGCCGTGAGTATCTTGCGGAGATGGATGATATATTTGCGAAAGAGATGACGCATTCGGAGAACGGTATCTCTGAGGAGGAAGCTTTTCTGGAAGGGGAAAGGTTCAATATCGATGAAGGCTATCTGATACAGAATACTGATGATGTCGTTGTCGATTTTTCCGAAGAGTACATGGATCTGAAGCCGTTTCTTGATGATTATGCGCAGATGGTCGGACTAAGGGCACCGGTCGTGGTAGACCGGGAAGAGCGCATCTGCAAAGCTCTGAAAAGCAGCGATGTCGTGATAGTCAACGGCAACGGTGCGCTCTGCAGGGCCGGGGATTTCAGCGATGCACAGGCTCTGTCGATGCTGGTCAGGAAGAATTGCATGGCATACAAGGCCGCGGCATCCGTTGGCGAAGCACGCCCGATGAGCAGGTCAGACTGCTTTATCATGAGGCAGGTATATAAAAACAAATATTCGAAGCTCGCCAAGAAGAAGGACTGATCATGGGCATATATGTTCTTGCTTATGATATAGGTACGACAGGCGTAAAGACATGCCTGTACAGCATATCGAAGGAGAGCGGCATATCATATGTCGGCGGGCTCACTGCGGATTATGATCTTTATGTGCTTGATAACGGCGGTGTCGAGCAGGATCCCGAGCAGTGGTGGTCGGGCATGTGCGTCAGCACAGTAAAACTGCTGACAGACAAAAACATCGCGTCTGAAGAAATAAAGGGCATATCGTTCTGTGCGCAGATGCAGGCTGTGGTCCTGACGGATGCGGACGGCAGGCCTGTCAGAAGAGCGATGAGCTATATGGACAACCGCGGCGGTGCGCAGATGGATAAGGTGCTGGGCAGCGGCATAAAGATCTCGGGTATGAATGCGGCTAAAGCACTGAGGTCTATAAAGATCAGCGGAGCAGTATCGGCGAGCGCCAAGGACCCGGTCTGGAAATACAGATGGGTGGCGGACAACGAACCGGAAGTGTTCGGCAGAGTATACAAGTGGCTGGACGTCAAGGACTGGATTGTCTGCAGGGCGACCGGCAGATTTGTGATGTCAAGAGACAGCGCCTTTGCTACTCTGATGTATGATACGCGCAGCGGCAGATTCAGCGAACAGCTCTGCAGAATTTTCGGAGTTGACATGAAGCATCTTCCCGATATCTGCGAGTGTACGGATGAAGCCGGGCCGCTGACAGATGCTGCGGCAGCCGAGCTGGGGCTCAGGGCCGGGATACCGGTGTTCTCCGGAGGAGGGGATGCTTCCCTTATCGGCGTAGGAGCCGGAGCTGTCGGCGAAGGCGATACGCATATTTATGTGGGCACCTCAGGATGGATCTCTACGGTCGTGAAAAAACAGGAGCTGGATATAGGCAGCATGATAGCTTCCATAGTCGGAGCTGACCCTGCAGCCTTCAACTGCTTTGCCGAGCTGGAGACGGCCGGGAAATGCCTTGAGTGGGCGCGCGATGAGATCGGGCTCGATGACGAGAGCGGGCGGCTGCGTGAAAAAGAGTACAGTGTGATCATGGCGGGGATCTCGGATGTCCCTGCGGGAAGCAATGGTGTGATCTTCACGCCGTGGCTGCACGGCAACAGATGTCCATTCGAGGATCCGGATGCCAGAGGCATATTTTTCGGGATAGGTCTGGGGACATGCGCAGAAGACATGATACATTCCGTTATCGAAGGAGTCGCTTTTCATCTGCGCTGGCAGAAAGAATCAATGGAGAAAAAGGTCAGTATATCTGATACTGTAAGGTTTGCGGGCGGCGGCGCACTGGCGCCTCTCACTTGTCAGATCATGGCCGATGTGCTCGGCAGACGTATAGAAACTGTCGAAGACCCGCAGGATGCGGGCGCGGCGGGCGCGGCTGCGCTCATGGCAGCAGGACTGGGACTGATAAAAGATATAAGAGAAGCGGGGACTCTGATACATGCGGTGCAGACATATGAACCCATCAGGGAAAACACAGCAGTCTATGACGAGCTGTTCCCTGTGTTCAAAGATCTGTATAAGAACAACAGGGCCGCGTTCAGGGCGATGAGCGGAAAGAGCCGCTGAAAAAGTGACTGGAGGGGGAGAAACAGCAATGAAGAAAAGAGAAAACGTTTCACGGTACAGATGGGTCATACTGGTGACCACGGTTCCCGTCATAGTAGCGACAGAGATGATGTGGCTGTCGCTGTCGCCGATATCAAGTCTGGCTGAAAAATTCTACGGAGTGAGCAGCGCAGCGATAGCTATGGTAGCGACCAGCTATATGATAATGTTCATTATATTTTCCATACCGGCTTCGTATGTGATCGACAGATTCGGCTATCGTGTTTCGCTGGTGATCGGCGCAGCGCTTACCGGAGTTTTCGGATTGACAAGAGGGATATTTGCAGACAGCTTCACGATGGTGATGATATCGCAGTTCCTCATAGCAGCAGGACAGCCCTTCCTTCTTAACATAACTACCAAAGTTGCAGCCAACTGGTTCCCTCACGAAGAAAGAGCCACAGCGGACGGCATACTCACCATGGCGCAGTATCTGGGCTTTGCAGTGCCGATGATACTGGCACCTTCTATCGCCGCCGACAGCGGCGTACCCAGCGCGCTCATGACATTTGCAGTGATCGGAGTGATCTGCGCAGCTGTGGCAATAATCTTTTCAAAGGAGAAACCGGCCGTACCGCCTCCGGGTCCGGCATACGAGCAGGAGGATTTCAGTGCAGCCACCCTGAAGAGACTGTTCAGCAATAAGCCTTACATGATGCTGATGTTCATATGCTTTATATCGCTCGGCGTTTTCAATACGATACTCACACTTATAGAAAGCATCCTTCTGCCCAGAGGCATAACCTCTGCGCAGGCAGGTGTAATAGGTGCCGTTTTTGTGGTAGCAGGCATTATCGGAGCCGTGATACTGCCGATAATATCCGATAAGATCGGCAGACGCATGCCCTTCGGACTGGCGGCCATGTCGCTGCTGGTCATACTCTATCTGGGGCTGACTTTCATTCCATCGTTTCCGATACTGGCTGCGGATGCGGCTCTGGCAGGGTTTTCCATCATGGGTGTGGCGCCGATATTTTTCCAGCACGGATCAGAAGTCGCCTATCCGGTACAGGAGGGAACTTCCATGGGCATGATCCTGATGTTCGGTCAGGTATCAGGAGCCTTGTTCGTGATAATTTTCGAGGCTATACAGGCAGGTACAGGTTCGATATCGATTCCGATGATCATTTTCATAGTGCTGACAGCAGTACAGCTGCCTGTGCTGGCAAGGATGAAGGAATCGAAGATGCTGCTGGAGAAGAGAAAAGAGCAGTAGCTCATTTATCACCGAAGAAAAACACATAATGAAACAGATCAGACAGGGCAGCGAGTACTTTGTTTTCGGAAGTTCCGCTGCTTTTTTTCGCTTTTGTGCCGTTGCTTTTCGTATCGGAAATACAGCCGGGCTTATCTGCGCGGCCGTATCCGGCATCGGCGGCATCGGTGCCGGAATCGTCATGAAGCGCCGCCTGTATCAGTTCTTCATCTGTGAAGGGTTTGCTGTTTTTCTTTTTATCCATATCAGCATTGTAGCACTTTTTTTCAGTTAGGAGTATACTGTAAGCATGATAATTCAGGAAATGTGGGTGCTCATATGCGGGACGCTGGTCTTTTTCATGCAGGCCGGATTCACGTGTTATGAAGCAGGCCTCGTACAGAGCAAAAATGTGATATCGGTATCGATCGAGAATCTGGTCACCTTCGCCATTACTGTTGTGATGTTTATGTTTATCGGCTGTCCGCTGATGTTCGGCAAGAGCATATTCAGCATGTCGGGAAGCGAATACAGTTATCTGTTCCTGCAGACTATGTTTGCCGCAGTTGCGGTAACTATTTTTGCGGGAGCGATGTCGGAAAGGTCGAAGCTGACGGCGCTGATGATAGCAGGCGCTGTCGCGGCCGGGATCATTTATCCTGTGTTCGGGAAATGGGTATGGGGCTCGATGCTCGGCGGCGGCGGCGCCTATCTGGGCGATATGGGATTCATGGATTTCGCCGGTGCGGCTGTTGTGCATTCGACGGGCGGCTTCATTACTCTGGCAGGTCTGATCACAGTCGGCAGACGTAAAGAGACCAGATCGGGCAAATCGAACATACCGCTCGCCACGCTGGGCGTATTCATACTGTGGTTCGGATGGCTGGGCTTCAACGGAGGCAATATGCCGATCACCGGAGGTCTGATGGGGCTCGTTTTCATCAACACCACTCTGTCGGCAGGCTTCGGCATGCTGGGCGCGCTCGTCATGAACCTCGTGCTGAGGAGAAAGGGCAGATATCTGATATCCATATTCAACGGCGTGCTGGGCGGTCTGGTAGCTGTCACGGCCCTGTCGGGATACTGCGGACCCGAAGGCGCCATGGCGGCGGGATTTGCTGCCGGCGCGGCTGCTGACTGTTCTACACTGCTGCTCGATAAATTCGGGATCGATGATGTCGTCAATGCGGTACCGTCGCATCTGGTGGGCGGCATAACAGGGACTTTGCTGCTGCCGTTCGTGGTCAGGAGCCAGTATCTTGTCTGCGGCGGCCGGCTGGAACAGTTCGGAGTGCAGCTGATAGGCGTGTGTATAAATGCAGCCTGGACATTAGGACTCTCCATGCTGATATTTTTCTTGATAGATAAAACTATAGGCATAAGGGTAGGCAGCGAAGAAGAAAAGAAGGGACTCAATATCGTTGAGTTCAATGATATATATTCCTGGGAAAGCTATATGGAGATATCATCGTATGAAAGTCAGATAAATGACAAAAACAGGCTCCTGAAAAAGCAGACAAAGATCCTGGCAGCGACGGAGGCGGAGGAAAAAGAAAAGCTGGCGCGCGAACTCCATGACGGTTTGGGTCAGAGCCTTGCCGCACTGAAACTCGTTCTTAAAATGGGAGCGGGGAAAAAAAGCGGCGGCGGCGATGCGGCAGGAAAAGACGATATTTCTGAAAAGGCGCTCGAGCTGGCCGAGACGAGCATTTCGGAGATGAGGAACGTGCTGGAGGATCTGCGGCCGGAACGTCTGGAGCAGGGTCTGGGGAAGGCGCTGGATTATATGACCCAGAGTCTTGATGAAATAGAAGGATTCAGCTGCAGCTTCACAGGCGGGGATGAAATGCCGGGATTCGATGATCCTGTATCGCTCAATATATACAGGACTGTACAGGAAGCGCTGACGAATGTCGTGAAGCACAGCGGTGCTTCGCAGGCTGAGGTCGTCTGCAGCAGAGAAGCGGACGGCAGCTGCATCATCAGGGTCACGGACAACGGCAGAGGGTTCGATCCCGACGCTGCCGACCGGGGAGTCGGGCTTGATTCCATGGCAGACAGGATAAAGATGATCGGCGGAGATCTGAAAATAGTATCCGGTACGGGCAAGGGGACTATGGTGGAAATACAAATCAAAATCGAAGATGAGGAGCAGGATCATGGCGAATGACAAAATAAAAATATTCCTGGCAGACGATCATAAAATGCTGCGCGAATCGCTGCATATGCTGCTGGATGCCGAGGAGGATTTCCAGGTCATCGGCGAAGGCGCCGACGGATTCGAAACGGAAAAGGCTCTGCAGGACAATGATGCGGATGTGCTGCTGCTGGATATATCCATGCCGAAAAAAAGCGGGCTGGAGGTTGCCAGAACGCTGAAAAACGAGAAACCGGAGACCGAAGTGGTCTTCCTTACCATGCATAAAAACGAGGCTATGATCTCCGAGGCTTTTGAATGCGGAGCCAAGGGATATGTGCTCAAGGAAAATGCTTTTGAAGAACTGACCGAGGCGATCAGGACAGTCAGCGCAGGACGGATATATGTGTCTCCTCAGCTATCGCCGATGCTGCTCGACGGCTTCCTTGAGCATGAGCGCAGCGGCAAGGATTTTTCCGACAGGGAACTGGAGATTCTCAAACTGCTGGCAGAAGGCTACAATAACCGCGAGATAGCAGATATGCTGGTGATCTCGGTAAAGACCGTGGAAACGCATCGTGCCAACATCATGCGTAAGCACAATTTCAAAAACATCACGGAACTGGTCCTGTATGCTGTACGGAACCATATCATAGAGGTCTGAAAAGACAGCGGGCAAATTTCGATCAGAACCCGGCGGAGCCGATATAATCACAAGTTAGGGCTTTTAACCGGATGAAACAGGGGTTTAAATGTATTTCTACTTCAGGCCTCTTTTTTTATACTTAAAATAGGGATCGAAAGGAAGTGAAACGTTATGATAAATTCAGGCGATACTGCTTTTATGCTGATATGTGCAGCATTCGTATTCATAATGACTCCGGGTGTAGCCTTTTTCTATGGCGGCCTGGTAAACAAAAAGAATGTACTCACAATAATGATGCAGAGTTTCATATCTATGGGAGTAGTGACGATCATATGGTTCGTGATAGGTTTTTCGATGGCCTTCGGACCGGATGTGAACGGCATCATCGGCGGATTGAAATATATGTTCCTGCAGGCAGTAGGGATGCATCCGAATCCGGCATACGGCCCGACGATACCATTCCTGACATTTTTCAGTTATCAGGAAATGTTTGCGATAATAACGCCGGCACTGATAACAGGAGCCTTTGCAGACAGAGTCAATTTCAAGAGTTATCTGGTATTTCTGGTGTTCTGGAGCATTCTTATATATGCACCGCTGGCACACTGGGTGTGGGGCGGAGGTTTCCTGCAGCAGCTCGGCGTAGTGGATTTTGCCGGCGGCATAGTAGTTCATGCCAGCGCCGGAATGGCAGCACTGGCTTCAGTGTTCTTCGTAGGCAGGAGAAAGATCAAAGGAAAAGAAGATCTGGAACCGCACAATGTCACACATGTGGCTCTCGGTACAGGCCTGCTGTGGTTCGGCTGGTTCGGCTTCAACGCCGGCGGAGCCCTGGGAGCCAATTCCCTGGCAGCGACAGCATTCGTGAACACGGATCTGGCGGCTTCGTTTGCCATGGTCGCCTGGCTGATAATATCATGGGCACGTGACCGTTCACCAAGTTTTGTCGGCGTACTTACAGGCGCGCTGGCAGGCCTGGCTACGATAACACCGGCCGCCGGGTTCGTAAGGCCGTGGGCGGCAGTGATCATCGGTCTGGCCGCGGGCTGCGTATGCTATTTTGCAGTTCAGTATAAGAACAGACGCAAATGGGATGACGCACTCGATGTCTGGGGTGTCCACGGCGTCGGCGGCATGCTGGGAACGATACTGGTTGGAGTGTTCGCAGTGAAGTCGGTCAACGGCGTCAGCGGTCTGATAGAAGGCGATGTCCATCAGTTCCTGGTGCAGCTGGGCGCGACTGTATTTGCGGGCGCATATGCATTCGGGATGACATGGCTGATCCTGAAAGTCGTTGACAGGTTCATGCCTGTGCGTGTCAGCGAGGAAGAGGAACTTGAAGGTCTCGATGAAGCGATACATAAAGAGGAAGCTTACCATATATAAAGCTGACTGATGATATTAAGTTTTCAGATCCATATATAAAGCTGTCCGCCCGGGTGATCCCGCCGGCTGGATATGCGGCAGGGGTGCAGACCCGGACGGACAGCAGAATCAATTCAGGTAACCACCTAATACCAACTCCTTTAATACTCTGCCGCGCCTGTTGTCAGGCAGGCAGGGCAGAGCCGGAGATCGGCTGCTTAAGGCTGATCCGCAGTTCAGAAGACGCAGTGCCTTCGCATACAGGCGCTGCGTCTTTTCTTTTTATCAGCAGCTTCGGCGGACGCACTGTGTATCACGTGCCGGTGTGTTTTCACGCAGGCCGGATCCGCATGCCGTGAGTCCGGCTCTGCGCATATGCAGACTGGACGAGCGGTATTTTATGTTATAGAATCGTTGTCATAGAATTACGATAGAAAACAGGAGGCAGTGCATGGACAGAATGAAAATAGTGATACTTGACGGGATATCGGTGAACCCTGGAGATCTTTCCTGGGACAGTCTCAGGAAATTAGGCGATCTGACGGTATACGACGATTCTGTATACGAAGAGTGTTTTGCAAGGATGAAAGGAGCCGATGCGGTTTTTCTCAGCAAGGTGAAAATGGACAGACAGCTGATCGAATCTGATCCGAAGCTGAAGTTTCTGGGACTCTTCGCCACAGGAACGGATAATCTCGATATAGGAGCTGCACGCGACAACGGCATAGCATGCACGAACATACCGGCATATTCTACAGAAGCGGTCTCGCAGCATGCTGTCGCACTGGTGCTGGAGCTGAGCAATCATGCAGGGCTCCACAGCGAAAGCGTGCGCAGAGGCGAATGGAACAATAAAAACGGATTCTGCTACTGGAAGCAGCCGCTCACACTGCTGTCAGGCAAGACTATGGGCATCATCGGCTACGGGCATATCGGCAGCCGTGTCGCTTCGATCTGCGAAGCACTGGGCATGAAGATAAAAATCTACAGCCGCGACGGAGACGAAGCACTGGCAGCGGATTTTGTCAGCCTGCATATCCCGGCGCTGCCGGAGACTGTCGGCTTTATAAACAAAAAAACCATCAGCAAAATGAAGGACGGCGCGTTCCTTATAAATACGGCGCGAGGCGCGCTGATCAATGAAGCTGATCTGGCGGAGGCACTGAAGTCGGGCAAGCTCGCCGGCTTTGGCGCGGATGTGCTGCGGCATGAGCCGCCTGCAGCGGACGATCCGCTGGTAAATCTACCGAATTGCATCATCACGCCGCATAATGCATGGAGCCCGAAGGAGACCAGAGCCATACTATGCCGCACCTGTGCGGAGAATCTCAGGAGCTGGCTGCAGGGAGGGACGCTGAACAGAGTAGATCTCTAAAGGCGCAGGAAAGCTGTGAAATGTTGCTCTTGAAAGTATATGCAGTTTAAGGTATTATTATTTAGTATTGATAATATTATCTGAGAGGAGAATAATGATATGAAAAAACTAATAAGGATCGGTCTTGTGCTTTCCATGGTTGCGGCTCTGATGTTTGCTGTAACGGCATGCGGAGGTTCATCAGCCAGCATCAAGGGAAAGACACTCACTGCTGCTATGGAACCGACATTCCCGCCGTTCGACACGACTAATGACAAGGGCGACCTTGACGGATTCGATGTAGATATGGTAAATGCCATAGCCAAAGATCAGGGCTTCAAGGTGAAATGGAAAAACATGGAGTTCGACGGACTTATTTCAGCCCTCAAATCGAACAACATCGACATCGTTGCTTCCGGTCTTACAATAACCAAAGAAAGACAGAAACAGGTCGACTTCTCCGACAGCTATTATGATTCGGGACTGACGGTAGCTGTTGCAAACGACAACAACGACATCAAGGGGATCGACAGTCTCAGCAAGGATACTATAGTCGGAGTCCAGATAGGAACTTCCGGTGCCAAGAAGGCTGAGTCTCTCAAAAAGAAGGGTCAGATAAAGACAGTGAAGACATACAACGGCCTCGATGTAGCGTTCCAGGATCTCCAGAACGGGACAGTAGATGCAGTCATAAACGATCTGCCTGTTACAAAAGCATATATAGAAAAACAGCCTGACAAGATCAAGATCGTCGGAGACACTATAGATGCGGAATCATACGGGATCGCAGTGAATAAAGACAACAGCGAACTGAAGGATATGATCAATGCCGGACTTAAAGATATCAAAGACAACGGCACATATGACAAGCTCTTCAAAAAATGGAAACTCGGCAGCGAATAATCGTGATTTTCTGACGGGAAAACATGAATCTAAAGATTTGAATAATAATGTGGAAAGGTTTGTTTTGACACAAGCCTTTTCATCTTTTAAGGAGGAAACTGGTGAAATATTATCTGACCGGTATCGGCAAGGCCTTTCCGGGCATAGCAACGACACTGGAAATAACAGTATTTGCAGTGGTGCTGGGCATTGTGCTCGGCCTTATCGTAGCATTGCTGAAACTTTCGAAACATAAAGTGCCGAGAATAATAGGCTCCGTATATGTAGAGATACTCAGAGGAACGCCGCTGCTGGTGCAGGCGCTGATCTGGTATGCCGGTGTGCCTATGCTGCTGCAGAGCAACGGCATCGATTTTACGTGGAGAGGCAGCGAAGTCTTCTGCGGGGTGCTGGCATGCGGCATCAACAGTTCAGCTTATGTGGGCGAAATAATCCGTGCGGGACTGCAGGCTATCGATCAGGGGCAGGTGGAAGCTGCGCGTTCTCTGGGCATGACTCATGTCAAAACCATGCGTTATATAGTCATACCTCAGGCGATACGGATAATCCTGCCGGCGCTCGGCAACGAGTTCGTTACACTGATCAAGGAAACAGCAGTCCTCTCGATAATATCCATAGAAGAAATCACGAGAAAAGGCGTGCTGTGGGCTTCCCAGTCATATATGTTCTGGCAGGCATACATAGGCGTAGCCATAGTATATCTCTGCCTGACCATACCGCTTTCGAGAGTAATGGCCTATGCGGAAAGGAGGATGGCTCAAAGTGATAGAAGTAAATGATCTGTATAAATCCTTCGGAGAACTCGAAGTCCTGAAGGGCATAAACGAAGAAATAAAAGACGGCGAGGTCGTCTGTGTCGTGGGACCTTCCGGCTCCGGAAAGAGCACTTTCCTGCGCTGCATTAACATGCTGGAGGAGCCCAGCAGAGGAAGTATCGTCATCGACGGCGAACAGATAAACAAGAAGGGCGTCGATCTCAATAAAGTGCGGCAGAAACTGGGGATGGTGTTCCAGAATTTCAACCTCTTCCCGCACATGACCACACTGCAGAATGTGACCATAGCACCGGTACAGACCGGACAGATGACTTCCGAGGAAGCGGAGAAAAAGGCCAGGACTCTGCTGGAAAGGGTAGGCCTGTCAGACAAGCTGGATGTCTATCCGTCGTCGCTTTCCGGAGGACAGAAGCAGAGAGCAGCCATAGCGAGAGCGCTGGCGATGGATCCGGAGGTAATGCTGTTCGATGAGCCTACTTCAGCGCTCGATCCGGAGATGGTCGGCGAAGTACTCGATGTCATGAAGCAGCTGGCAAAAGGCGGCATGACCATGGTCATAGTTACTCATGAGATGGGATTTGCACGCGAGGCCGCAGACCGCATCCTGTTCATAGACGAAGGCATCGTCATGGAGCAGGGCACGCCGGAAGAGATCTTCGATCATACGAAGACCGAACGTGCCAGATCGTTTTTCAGCAAAGTGCTTTAATAATGAGAGTCGAGCATACATTTGAGCCGATATACGACGAGAGATCAGGGATACTGATACTGGGGACCATGCCTTCGGTGAAATCGAGAGAAACAGGTTTTTACTACGGGCATCCCCAGAACAGATTCTGGAAGGTGGTCGCTGCCGTCACGAACCAGAGCGAGCCGTACACCATTTCTGAAAAGAAGAAGATGCTGCTGTCCGGCGGCATAGCCATATGGGACGTAGTCAGTTCATGCGAGATAGACGGTTCCAGCGACAACTCAATACGTAATGCAGTTCCCAACGATATCGCAGGACTGCTGAAAAAAACGAATATAAGAGCAGTATTTGCCAACGGCGCCAAAGCGGCAGAACTGTATAACAGATACTGTCTGAAATCAGGCGGTGAACGCCGCGCTGAAATAATAAAACTGCCTTCTACAAGTCCCGCCAATGCGGCGTGGAGCCTGGACAGACTTATCATTGAATGGGGGAAAAATATCAGTCAGATATAAATTCCCCGATTTTGTTGTTTCAGGAAATCACATATACGGAAAAAGCGAGTTGCCGGAGGGGACAACGAGGACGCGGGCCGGGTCTCCGGTCTTTTTGAGTGCGCTGTCAAGTGCCTCCTGCACAGAAGCAAACTGATATATACAGAGGTTATCGGAAATTGCAGAGCGCGTTCCGGGTTTTCCGCAGCAGAGGTCGGATACCAGATATATATCCTTGTTTTCGAGGATCTCGGCAATAAAATATGCGAGATGTCCGCCGAGAACAAACTCATGCTGCAGTTTTTCTTTCATTTGGATAAAAGTCATTTTTTTGAGCCATTCGGCAAAGACTGCATTGCCCATACCTTCTGCCGCCCTGGCGCACCAGATTATCGTACCGCCCGGTCTGACGGTGTTCTTGACGCTTTCCAGAGCCTTATGAGCCTGGTAGAGATTCATGTCGCGCGGATGTCCTCCTGATGAAACGACAGTGATATCTGCTACATGATCGAGCTTGACTTTTTTCATATCATCGAGGAGCTCACAGCCGCGGCGGTGTGCTTTGATGCAGTCGCCGGCAACAGCGGCAGCAATATTATGATCGTCGTCCTGTATGACATTCAGTATAAAATCTATACCGGTCCGCTTCCCGGCCTCGTCTATGTCTTCGCGTACCGGATTACCGTCCAGATGTCCCATCGCCGCGCCTGCATCGAACAGATGCGAATGATTGGCGCGGATCGCGCGCATGCTCGATACACCGGGCATTATCGTCTTGCAGCCGCCTGAGTATCCGGCGTGATAGTGATACTCGATCGTTCCCAGGCAGATTATGCGGTTACTTGCAGCGACCGGCCGGAACACATCGAGCGGAGTGCCGTGTCGGCATATGCCGAGTTCTGTACAGTCATATGGATCGCTGTCGATCATTTTCAGGCTGCCGGCTTTCACTTTATTGTATATTTCACTGCCTGCAATCAGTTTTCTTTCTCGTTCAGTATGTTTTCTGTGAGTGCCGAGAGCCGTTATTATGGTGATATCTTTTTCATGGATCCCGCCTTCTTTAAGCTCACGGATAATGAAAGGCAGCAGTTTTGCGCTGGGAGTGGGGCGTGTTATATCGCTAGTCACTATGGCTGCGGTTTCACCTTCATGTACGAGTTCGTGAAGCGGAGCAGTACCCAGCGGCTCTGCCATTGCGCGGGAGATCAGATGTTTTTCATCAGCGTGCTCACGGGGGAGATTTTCGCTCAGTGTGCCCGCATAATTTTTGTCAGGTATATCGAATTCTATTTTTCTGTCACCGTATTTAAGTTCGCATTTCATGTTCAGGCCTTTCAGGTACTGCCTTTTTTTGCTTGCCGGGACTTTTTTTATTACCGGCAAAAGACTATTGTTATTATATTATAACTATGCTGAAAACAAAAGATATTTGATGTTTTGCCATTTAATCCTTGCATCGAACGGAAAGATATTTTATACTTGTTATCGTACCAAGTTCGGGGAGTGGCGCAGTTTGGTAGCGCACTTGACTGGGGGTCAAGGGGCCGCAAGTTCAAATCTTGTCTCTCCGACCAATAAAACCCTGTAATCGCAATGACTACAGGGTTTTGATTTACTGCGTTTTTGTAAATATTGTGATCAAGGCTGTCTATAGCGCAGGGTCAGCTCAATATTTCCGGAGCGGACCATGGAGAGAGTCAGAAGGTAAATCGATTCATCCTGCAAAAACGGTATCCAGATCGCGAACTATGCTGCTGTCCAGTTTTCCCTTGCCGGCAAGATCGTATAATATCCTCATGGCATCTACGTGCGAGATCTCCTTTTTATAAGGACGTTCTTCGGTGAGAGCCTGGTATATGTCTATGCAGGCGAGGATCCTGTCGTTCTTGTTCAGTTCATCTGCCGACTTCCCAAAGGGATAGCCTGTGCCGTCCAGTTTTTCATGATGCATCGAGGACCATTCGGTTATGTCCTCGAGGCCTTCGATCGGGGAAAGTATCCTGTATGTTTCGTAGGCATGTGTCTTTATATGTTCGAATTCATTGTCAGTCAGCTTGTCGGGCTTTTCGAGCACGTGGGGATCGATGGTGAGTTTGCCTATGTCATGAAGGGCGCCGGCAAGATATATCTGTGCGCAGCTCTCGTCATCATACCCGTAGTATTTTGCCATGTCATATGACTTCTGAGCTACGCCGGCGGTATGCGTCCTGGTGAATCTTGATTTATAGTCTATTATCCTGGCGAACATCGTAGAAACATCCATGATCTCTGCAGTAGAATATTCATGTGTAACTACGGGAAGCGATGCACGCAGGTTTTCAGTCACATATTCATCTTTCAGAGCCTCTATATCTTCATAGCTGATGGAATCGAGAAATACCCCGGCAGCTTCCTCATCGAAAAAGGTCCCTGTATGGTCATTTATGTATTTTCTGATTTCGTTATATTTGTACGGATCGGGTGTGCCGAGCGCAAAGATGGTATCTACATTATCGGCAAGGTGTATAAGACGTGCGGCCTGCGGGACTTCCTCAGGGAGCTTTCCGAATGGTCCGGTTCCGTCGGCTTTTTCATGATGATACAGAACTGTTCCTGTGCAGTCCTGATAAAAAGGCATTTTCGTGAGATTGCGTTCGCCCATTACGCAGTGCGGGCCGAAATCGTCCCGTATGTCGTTAGCATGCGCAATGGCGCCGCTGCGTATGAGCTGCAGATATTCTGTCAGTGCATTGTCATGCAGCATGGCGCATGCAGCCGTTTCGAGTCTTTCTTTTTCATTCATATCGAGTGCCTTTCCCATAAGGGAAGCGAGGTATCCGGTGCGTTTGGAATGGTAGCGCGTCGTTCCCAGGACCTGGCTTTCGACGCAGTCAAGAGCATAAGAAGTTGCATAAAGAAAATCGTTAGTGCTGAATCTCATAATTTATCCCCCAATTAACATAAACATTTTAAATACCTGTTATTTATTATACACTTATTATACAAAAAGGAAATACTATTATTTCTGCACTGAGCATTTCTTAGCAGCAGTATTTGGAGCAGTCCGTGCAGGCGCATGGCCTGTGGTTTGAAAGAAATGTGTGTAATGTGATAAGACATATGTTACAGAAATAAATAAAAAAAGAGAAGAGCTCTGGTACAATAGAATTCACCACAAACTCAACGTACCAAAAGGAGCTCTCTCATGAATAGTATAACCGAAGAAATGCGTTACCGCCAGAGATTATGTGAATATGCAAAGAA
>Ga0268263_1001025_pt1 | contig 29608 bp, 23 predicted proteins | sample Biomet5_FD_190358 | JGI IMG/M metagenome (GOLD analysis project Ga0268263, IMG submission 190358) | Microbial communities from bioreactor (seeded with sewage sludge) at LBNL, California, USA - Biofuel metagenome 5 (SPAdes) (version 4) | ecosystem: Engineered > Bioreactor > Anaerobic >... | reverse complement strand
TACGTAGTCCCTGACGTACTTGACCCAGCCTGCTTTTATTTCGGAGATGTGGATAAAACCTTCTCTCCCTCCGAACTCCTCAAGCTCGACATAGGCTCCGAAATCCGTCACATTCTTTACAGTACAAACAACAAATTCTCCGACTTCGGGCCAGTTATCGTTTCCCATTCGCACCACTTCTCAAGTTTTATCTCTTTATTACCTGTTACTCAATGCTATAAAGTGCTTTTACCTGTTCGGTTATTCAAGCACTTCCAGAATATGAGTAGTGATTGTCGATTTTCCACCGGTTGGTTCGGCAAGGGTCCTTCCACAGACTACGCAGGTGATTTTACGGCTTGCACTCCCGAATATAATCTGTTCATTTTCGCAGTCGTTGCACTTTACGCGCAGGAACCTGCTTTTTGGCCTCTGGGTATAATCTACCATCTTATCTTACTCCTTGAACTCAAACTTCTTTGCCCTGAAACATGGTTTCTGGTAGGCTTTCTTACATACTGTGCAGCGGTATCTAAGCCAGATACGCTTTGTGGGCTTGTCGCCACCGGGCACCTTGGAGAATTTCCCACTGTTTCCTATGCCCTGCTGTCTATTCTTCTGTCTTGCAATGTGAGTCATGGATGAAGCCTGACCCTTCCTGACCCTTTCAACCGCTATTTCCTGATGGGTTTTACAGTAAGGGCAGTAACTCCTGAACTTCTTTGGAATCTTCATTCTTTACACCTTTTTAATGATTATTGGTACTCAGCTTGCCTTCTCCGGCTTTTGCGGAAAGACACTATATAACACATATGGAAATTATACGTATGGCGTTTACGTACGGCATTTAGATCCTGGGAAGATCTTATTTGGGAAGCCTTTGATTGGATGAACTTGATATTTTTCAGACCTCTTTCGGTCTCGATATCACGATTAGAAACCTTCTATCAAGGCGAGGTCAAAAGCATTTACAAAGTTAAGGTACTACTAGTTTTTGCTCAAGCTTTTTTAAAAAGCTTGGTGCTAACAAGGTTAACTAACAAGGTTAAGGTACACAAATATAGCTACACATATAAATACTCATACTATTACCTGATAGGCTTTCCGGCCTTCATGGCTTAACTCAGAATCTCCAACACTTTAAACTGCCTGCCGTTTCCTTTCTCAAGCTAAAACAAGCTGTAAATCTCAGGAAATTAATTTTTTCCAGGAAATGAGTCTTTTCCCGAGTCTTCCTGTTCGACAATCAGTTTAGCTGCATTGCGCTTTATCAACCCTGTAGCATTGAGCTGCGGCAAAACAACAACTTCTTCGGCACTGACAGTATAATTTCGGCCATCTGCGCCTGTGAAGGTAGGCAGATCCTTCAGTATTCGGACAACAACGTATTCCTCATTTATATTGTTTTTGTCTGGAATTGCCCCTGTTTTCCCTCTGGCTGCAATAACAGGAGTTCCCATTTTTGCGTCTGTCCCCCCCTTGAAACCGGCAGAGAATTGTCTTTCCACAATTTCAGGCCAGACTGCAGTATTCTCGGAACCAGGGTACAGGATAGGACCTAAAAGTTCGATTTTTGCGGCTTTAATTCCTTGCAGTACAAGATCATAAAGCTTCTTTTCCACAGGAAGTAATTTTTCGATGTCTTTTGAAATAGGTTTATTCGCATTAGACTGGGTTGTTGCCCTGGTTATAACTTTTCCTATCCTTTTCATGAAGATAGTCTCAAGGTCCGAAAGTGCTCTTTCATGCTCGTCTTGAAGCATTTTGAACTCCGGAGAACGGGAATTGCCGACTTTTTCAATCTCTTCTTCGAGTTTCCGGACATATTTCTCAGCCTCCAGGTAAAAATCAGCCGGAATTGTCTTTATTGTCTGGTTTTTTTCCTTATACAGGACCTGGCTGATTTCTTCTATGTCCATACTCAGCAACACCTCTACAAATTAAGTACACTGCCGCATACTCAGGAACTTCCTGTATGCCTTCTTCTACTCTTAAATCCTTGCCCTTTAACTGCACTGAAAAAGGCTTTGAAACTGTTATCTTTACCGGCCTTTCGCCAAAGACAACGGCATCGGTAAGTGGGTCAAACTTCTCTAACTCGGACAAAGCAAGTTTCTTTACCAGCATACCTGACCCGCCGTGCAATGAGCCAGGCACCCGGATCAAACGTTTGATGTCCGCAGTCACGGGTTCGTCAACACTGGCCCCAAATCTGTGCAGGAAATCTTCAACAGACTCTCTCATAAAATAGGCAGCAATATCTTTAAAGTTTCTGACGTCAAAGTCAAGCCTTCCTTTCTCAAGGATATCCTTTAAACCATTTTCGCTATTTGTAAGACTTATTAGTTTTTTTACTGTAGTATCCCCTACTTTCTCATACCTGCGAAGTTCGGGAAACATATCTTTTTTGTACCTCTTTCCGCATTCGGCTTTCATATAATCCGTAAGATAAAGTGCAATCCTTTTTCCCCAGCCTGAATCATGTCCCACAAGTGTGCATTTCATAGGCACGTTTTTCATTCCTTTAAATGTCTTTGAGCCGGTCCCGAATTCTCCATCCATAGCAACTTCCCTGAAAAAATATTTGAAATCAAGGTCCCTCCCGCTGAGATAATTTACGATTTCTCTTCTTTCAGCACTTCCAAGCTTCAGGACTTTTGGACTTCTGACATGAAAATGATACCCTCTTCCTCCGGAGAATACCAGCTCAATTTCCTGCTCCGAAAACCCGAAATCATCTAAAAGGAAATCCATGAGCTTGAAAGTTTCCTTCTTTACAAGCTCCAGCATATCTGCGTAGTTTCTCGGGGCATCTGGAAGGTGGTCTGCATCAAGGTCGAAAATCAATTCTGCCCCTAGCCAGTTTTTCTCATTCATTTTTCGCGCATCAGGATATTCGTAATACGCAGTCGAATTGTAAACATGCGCAGGAGCCATGCCGTAAAGATAGTCAAGAGCTTCTCCGGGTGAGCCGAATGCCTTGTGCCTGTACATCATTTTATCAGGCATATTGTCAAAGAAGATAAAAGCCCATTCTCTGCTAGGCAGGTGATCAGGAAGGCCGATTTCGGCATTTTTGTAATATTTCTGGAAGCGAGTTTTCAAAAAGCGGGCAGTTCGATTATCCATGATTTCAGGGCTTCTGGGGTTTTGGATCTTAATTTAAAGTTCTGATTAGGGGGTATATATTAGGGATTCTGACCCGAAATATGGTTTCGGGGTTCTGATCAGGATGGTGGTTTAGAAATCCTGATCAGGACGGTGGTTTAGAAATTCTGATCGGGATTGTGGTTCAGGGGGCTCTGATCATGATTATATTTTAGGAGTTCTGATCAGGGGTATGGTTTACGATTTTAATCGGGTCTTGTTCAGTGATTTCGATCAGGGATTTTGATTAAATTTTTGGTTTGGGGTTTTTCAACTTTGATAGCCGTAGGACTTACACAGTTGAACTGAAAAATCAACAGCATCGGACCGTTAACTGTCTACAATGTGACTTTAATCCACAGTATTTGCCGTAATTGATTTTGTTCCTCAAGTGCATAAGTCCTAAGCTGATTTAGTTAAGAGGATCTGGCTGGTTTTTCCTATGATAGATCAATCTCATATTTTACTTTTGGTTATATGAATTTTTTTTAAAAACGTTTAATAGTCAATTTAAGTTTAGATAATTCTCTTTATTACGGTAGGATACATAAAGACTCTTGACCCAGGTGTTTCATAGCAGTAAGGTTTAATCTCCTGGATCAACAATATGCAACGATATTATAACGAGTTCTATAATCTAACAAATTAGAGCTAAAACCAACACTGAACTCGATAAGCTGAATATAAAAATCGATAAGTAAAAATTAAAATTTTAAATTGACAAATATGAATTGAATTATATTCTGGAAAAATATTCTGGAAAATTGTAACGAAAAATGAAAATTGACAAATAAAAATTTAAAAACGAAAAGAGATAAGAATTAAAAGTGAAAATAGGCAAACAATAATCGAAAATAGGAACTCCTAAGTTAAAAACTGACGTCTCATTAACTATTCTTATGGAGTGGGGTTTTGGGAAATATGAATATTAAGACTTACATTAATACAATTCGATACTACCTGAAAACTGAGGAAACTGAAGAGTCGTCTATTCTTGCACTGGCTGATAATCCGGATGATACTGAAACCTTTACCAGTCCTTTTACAGGTATGCAATTTGCACTGATCCCGGCCGGCGAATTCGAGATGGGTTCACCTTTAGAAGAGAAGGACAGATCAGATTCCGAGTCTCCGATTCATAAAGTAAAAATTAATAACTCTTTTTATCTGGGTAAATCCGCTGTCACGCAAAAACAGTGGAAAAAGATAATGGGCAGCAATCCTTCATATTGCAAGGGTGAAGATCACCCTGTTGAGATGATCTCCTGGAAAGAAGCTCAGGAGTTTGTCATAAAGCTGAATGAAAAGGAAGGAACTGATAAATACCGCTTACCCTCAGAAGCCGAATGGGAATACGCTTGTCGCGCCGGTACACAAACAAGGTGTTTCTTTGGTGAAGATGAGTCAAAACTTGATGAATACGTCTGGCATGCTGGAAATTCAGGCGATAAGACTCACGTAATTGCCTGCAAGAAACCAAATCCCTGGGGGCTTTACGACATTAACGGAAATGTCTGGGAATGGGTGCAGGATGAATGGCACGAAAATTACAATGGCGTTCCTTCGGATGGGAGCGCGTGGGAAGACGGAAGTGTCTCTTATCATGTTTCTCGTGGGTGCAGCTGGCTCTGCGAGACAGGGTTCTGCCGTTCGGCTGGCCGTTTCAAACGTAAAACTGAGAGTCGGCTTGCCAATCTCGGGCTCCGTCTGTTGAGGGAACTATAGTCTCACTCCTCCCTCTTTTTCAACTGTAGTTTACAATGCAACAGTAATCCAATTTTCAGTATTCTCTTCTTTCTCTTATCCATAATGTTTTGATTAAATTCAAAAACGTGTGCATATTTATCATCGAGATCTATTAATTCTTCATGATACAATTTTATTACCAGTAATTTTTGATTTTTATGATCGCTTTCCTACTTAGAGTCTTATTCGAGTATTTGTGTTGTATATAATTTAAGTTCTTTTATAATATTTTCGATTTTCTGGAATATATTCATATAACCGGGATTATTATCATATAATTGGGATTATAATTGATTTTAATGAATCATTTATATCTAGCGTCGCGTTAATTCCAGAATATCTAATAATTTATGGATTATTGCAATCTATTTCGTGACATTTTGTGGCTAACACGATACTAGAAGGATGAAGAGAGATGGGGAATTTATGATGGATGATGAAGCAATAAGCAAAATAGAGAAAGTCAATATTTTCTCATACGGTAACGATACGAATTCTCTACGAAAATGTAATGACAACTGTAGCGGTCATTGCATCTCAGGTGAGCCTGGTACACTTGGACATCATGACAATCGTCAGCCTCTTTATTAAATAATACAATGGCTCTTAACAGATTGCTGTATTTTATTAATATCGATAACGGGAACAACTATATCTTTAATGGAAACAATGGAGAATTATATAAGATAGGGAGAAAGACTTATCTTCTGCTATTTTCAACTTACAGTGAATTTTTGACCAGTGCTCAGAGTTTCAGTACATCCTACTTCCACAATAAAATAGCGAACCTAGTTCCCGGAATTGACTTAGACATATTAGATGAAATTTTCTTTACTGACGACGAGCCCCCAGTTTTAAAAAATGAACTGGATAACGATATTTATTTTAAAAAGAGTCAACTACAATTTTCTGGATTTTTTATATTTCCAACATATAAATGTAACCTGAATTGTGCTTATTGTACTTATTCCGGGATATATCCAAAAGAGCGTCGTCATGAGCCGATATCCATATCTTCTGGATTAATTAGTGATGTAACATATTATATTCAAAAAGCGTCCTATGAAAGCGAAAAAGTGAATATTGTATTCTATGGAGACGAGCCTTTAATGAACTTCCAAGGAGTTCGTCTCATGATCAAAGCACTTGAGGCATATGAGGACAAACAGTATTCTTTTCAAATAGTAACAAATGGATTGTTACTAAACAAATATATTGTTGATTTCCTTGTAAATAAAAGAATTAAAGTGCAGATAAGCCTTGATGGACCTCCTCATATACACGATAGATATAGAAAAACTCCAGATGGCCGTGCCACTCACCAGCGTGTAATCAAAAAGCTTGAACTAATTCGTGATACAGATTTAGACTATTATAATAATTGTATAGGCTTGTCGTGTACATTGGCACCACCATTCCATATTGATGAAGTTGATCAGTATTTCCGAGAAAATAGTCTTTTTTCTAATTTCAGTGGTCATAGGGGAAATTTTTCCATATCGATAATGAATATGGAAGGTACTGATTTTTATAGTGAAGATGATAAAATCACCTTCAGGAAACAAATGCAACCGTTTAAGGAGGCATACGTTGAATACCTGCTCACTGGCAAGAAAGAAAAAACTCAATTCATACCATCTGCGATGTACGAGGCTCCTTTTTATGCTTTTGCGAAAAAATGCATAAGCAAGGACGATAAGTGGTCTTACGTTGGTGAGTGCATACCTGGGATAAACGGGGCAGCAATCGGTGCTGATGGAAAATTGTTTGTTTGCAATACATTCAACCGTAGTTCAATAGGATCGGTTCAAAATGGAATTGAGAAGGAAAAAGTAAGGGTTTTGAGACAGGCATACCTTGAAGTTAAAAATACAGTATGCAGAAACTGCTGGCTTTATCGCTTTTGTCCGGTATGCATTGCCGCCTTTAAATACGCAGAGCCCGGCCAGAATTTCACAGAAATCCTTGATTGTACATATACGAGAGCCATGGCGGACGATCTGCTCAAAATGTATATTTTGACCACAAGCCAGGCACCTCAAAGGTTAATAGAGTTCTTAAATCGATAACTTTTAACATGGGTTTTTTATCGAAATAATATATTTGGCTATTGCTGGAATAAAAGGGAATGACTTAGAAGAAATAGAATGACTTAGAAGAAATATTTTCATTCATATTTTCTTTTACGTCGACCTAGTTTTGTTCATATGATTATCTCTTAAAATAGTTTTGTATTCTTTTTGATCTAAAAACGAAATATTCATGAGTAATTGATTATATATGTGATATACTATATATTACTATTAATAAAAATAGGGCTATAGCATAGGTGGTCGGAGGATGCAAGAGGGTTCTGAGCAATCTAGTTTTCAAATTGTATTGGAATCTGAAGAAATTGAACAATCTACTGGGTACTGGCAGAAGCAATGTTCCATTCTCTACAATTCGATTAATCGGAATCTGAATGAAGGTTCGATAGAGCCTCTAAGCTGTGGACCTTCGAGGGATGAGAGAGGGATAATTACGATTTTCAGCACTCTTATAGCCAAGGGGATCACAGCAAATGTTTTTGCGAAAGTTTTGGAATTAATTAAAGTCTGGTTGGAAAATAGGCCGCAAGCAAAAATCACAATAAAGTGTCCTGATGAGAGCACGTTTGAAATCTCAAATATGTCACTACCCAATATTCTAGAATTTTTTAATACTCATCAAAATTTATCTATCTGTGACAGTTTTGCTTTAATCAAAAGTTCTCAAAAAGAAGTTTTAACTTAGAAGTTTTAACTTAAGAGTGGGGATTATGAGTGGAAGAAGAATTGGGCTCATAATTGGAACTAATAACTATGTATCTTCTGATTTTCCTAATCTGGATTTCGCAATTAACGATTCGATAGAACTCCTAAATCTTCTTAAGGACCCTAATTTATGTGCGTTTGACGAAGTTATTAATTTAACAGATAAGACAAGTAGCGAAGTTTCATTAGAAATTGAAAAAGCACTGAAAGATGCGAAATCGAATGATCTTATCTTAATTTATTTCTCGGGTCATGGAACGTTGGATTTTGAGAATGAGCTGTGCTTGTGTTTCAAAAATACCAGTTTAGAATCTAAGCTGACAACTTCCTTGAATTTTTCTCTTATCAACAAATGCAGGAGGCAATCTCCCTGCCAGTCAGTAGTTATTATTCTAGATTGTTGCTACAGCTTTGCTGCTGGTATTAGAGGGGATAGCCTTGCAGAAGCTCTGTCTGAATTTTCTGGTTCTGGCACTGTGATACTTTCATCAACTGGGTCTGCTGGTTCTCCTCTGGCAAAGGAAGATAAAGACTTAAAACACGGCATTTTCACATATTATTTATTGGATGGCTTGAAGAGCGGTGATGCTGATGAAGATTCTGACGGAGTAATTTCTATTGAAGAGTTATATAATTACGCCCAGAAGAACACAGTATCCAGGTCCTGCAGATCTCAAATCCCCAAAAAAGGGGGAGAATTCGAAGGAAAAATAATTATTGGACAAAATCCCCGTAAAATTAAAGAAAGAGAATTTGAACGAAAAAAGCATAAATTAGTTGAAAAGTATGAAAAATATAAAGATGAATTCCCTGATGAATTCTATGAACAGGCAATGAATCTTCTCATCAATGAGTATGAAGATCCAAAAAAATTGACCGATTTCGATGCAAAAATAAAACCTTATCTTGAATCTCTTCTTGAAGATAAAATCTCACTCAAGATCTATGTTGCCACCGTACAGTGTTTGAATAACGGCTATATAAAAGAAGTACAACAGAAAGAAATACAACAGAAAGAAGTACAACAGAGAGAAGTACAACTGGAAAATCTTCCTATCATAAAAAGATCTCTGTTTGCTGAAAGAATTAAAAAAGGAATTTCAAAAAAACAGATATTCTTTATTGTAGCAACCTTCTTTATTGTAGCAATCATCTGTCTTCTACTATCTGGATTTTGGGATCTATCTCACCCTAAAGATAAGATTAATAACTCCATTGGAATGGAATTTGTGCTAATCAATCCAGGATATTACCGAATGGGTTTTCCTGTGGGTAATGGAACTCTAGTTAGTCAGCTCCAGACAGGTGATCTCCAGAAGGATTTTCTTTCTGATAATCAAACTCCTGTCCATAAAGTAACTATTAGAAACGCTTTCTATCTCGGAAAGTATGAAGTCACCCAGAAACAGTGGCGTGAAGTAATGGCCAGTAATCCTTCATATTTCGTAGACGATGATTCTCCTGTTGAGCGTGTTTCTTGGGATGATGCTCAAGAATTTGTTAAGAAGCTCAACGAAAAGGAAAAACTTGACAAATACCGTCTTCCGTCTGAAGCGGAATGGGAATATGCCTGCCGGGCTGGCACGCAAACAAGGTATTTCTTTGGTAACGATGAGTCAAAGCTTGATAAATATGCGTGGTACAAAAATAATTCCGGTCTTGAAACTCATCCAATTGGCCAGAAGAAACCAAATCCCTGGGGTCTTTATGATATGCATGGGAATACATGGGAATGGGTTCAGGATGAATGGCATGACAACTATAGTGGTGCTCCTTCTAATGGAAGCGCGTGGGTAAGTGGAAATGGCTCCATTCGGGTTGTTAGGGGTGGTGGTCTTTCTGATAATGTTAATAACTGTTGTTCATCAACCCGCTTGAACGCCAAGTATGATGCATATCAGTGCAAAGATGTAGGTTTTCGCCTCTTAAGAGAATTATAACTCTCCTTTTTTACAATTAATACTTAAACTTTGAATTATCTAAAAAATTTTCAAAGAAATTTCACTTTTTTCAAGCTTGTATTTCTTACTGAACAAAAATCTTAAATCATATATCCCTTAAAGGAAATATAAGTTTTAGATTGTTGAATAGCTGGTGGTAGAATACAGCAAGTTCTTGATATGTCTAATTTCTCTATTGTACTCACGTCTGAAGACGTTGAAACTTTTTCTGAATATTGGCAGGAGCAGTGCTGTCAGCTATATAGTTCAATTTGCATGAATATACCTGATGGCTGGATAGAACCTTTAAAATCCGATTGTTCTGAAGGAGATAGAGCTGATCTGACAACCATTTTCAGCACACTTGCAGTTTTCGGCATAACTGGTAAGGTCTTTGCAGAGATTATTCTTAAAGCAATGAAAACCTGGCTAGAGTACAGGCCAACTGCCGAGATCGAACTAAAATGCCCTGACGGAAGCACGGTTAATATTTCAAAATTGCCTCTTACAAAATTATCCCAATTTTTTGAAGAAAACCCGCAGCTATCAGTCTTTGAAGGTCTGAGTTGTTTCATGAACTCCAATAAATAAATTGTGCGTTAGCATCATGACTGGCAAAAGAGTCGGGCTTGTTATTGGAAACAATTATCCAAATTCCGATAAAGAATTGAGATTTGCAGTAGCTGATGCTCTCGCAATGAAGGAGGTTTTGCTGAATAAAGATATCTGTGGGTTTGATGAAGTTATTGATCTGGTCAATCGAACAAGTAAGGAAGCTCTTGTTGAAGTCGAAAAGATTCTTAAAAGGGTAGACAGCAACCTTGTTTTTATCTATTTCTCTGGGCATGGAAAAAAAGACTTTGAAAATGATTTATGTCTTCTATTCAACGATACAGAAGAAGATGCCTTACTGGCAACCTCATTAACTTTTGAGTTCATTAACAAGTGTAGACGATATCCTTCTCGAAAATCTGTAATCATAGTCCTTGATTGCTGTTACAGCGGTGCTGCTGGAACAAGGGATACTTCTGATGTGATTGAAGCCTTGAAAAAACATTCCGGTTCAGGAACAATTATCCTTACTTCAACCGGGTTGACAGGTTCTCCTGCTGCAAGAGAAGAAGAGAAGTTCGGGCACGGAGTTTTTACTAATTATTTGATAGAAGGACTGGAGAAAGGTTACGCTGATAAAGGCAATGGTTACATATCCATTGAAGAGTTGTACGACTACGCTTTTGAAAAGACAAAATCTGAGGGGTACCAGTCTCCAAAGAAGGAAGGGAACATAGAAGGGTCGATATTTATCGGCAGGAATCCGCAAAAGATCAGGGAAAATGAATACAATTCAAAGAAAAGTAAACTTCTAAGTGAATATATTAGAACACTTCACCCCGTCATACTGAATGAATCTCTTACAGTCTTGAGAAAAGCCTATGGTGTGCCTCCTTCTCTTGAGTCGGTTGAGAAAACTATATACGATCTGCTTAATTCACTATTGAAAAATGAGCTTCAACCTGATAATTATAGTGATGTAGTACAGCATCTTAAGGGAATAAGTACAGGTTCTGACAGCTCTCAAAATATGAACAACGTTGATAAATCGAATACGGCCGTTTCAATACGTGAAAATAAAGAGCCTCTTGTGAACTCTGAAGAACCTGAGATTCCCAAAACCTTCATTAGTCCTTCTACAGGTATGGAATTCATACTGATACCAGCCGGAAAGTTCATGATGGGTTCACCTTCTGATGAAAAGGACAGGGATGATGACAAACGTCCTGTCCATGAAGTGACAATTAATAATCCTTTCTATATGGGTAAATATCCGGTTACTCAGAAACAGTGGGAAGAGGTTATGGGAAATAATCCTTCATACTGCAAGGGTGAAGATCATCCTGTTGAGATGATTCCCTGGAACGAAGCTCAGGAGTTTGTAGTAAAGCTAAATGAAATGGAAGGAACTGACAAATACCGCCTACCTTCAGAAGCCGAATGGGAATACTCCTGCCGGGCAGGTGCGCAAACAAAGTATTCTTTTGGTGACGATGAGTCAAAACTTAATGAATATGCGTGGTATGGCATAAATTCCGGTTCTGAAACTCATCCAGTTGGCCAGAAGAAACCTAACTCTTGGGGTCTCTATGATATACAAGGTAATGTTTGGGAATGGGTTCAGGATATGTTTCATGATAATTATAAAGGAGCTCCTTCTGATGGTAGTGCTTGGGAAGATGGGAATAGCCCTAATCGCGTGATGCGTGGTGGCGGCTGGCACTACGATGCCAGGGACTGCCGGTCAGCTGACCGCGGTAGGGACGTCGCCGGCGACCGCAGCGGCAGCGTTGGCTTCCGTCTTCTGAGGAAACTGTAACTACTTTCTACTTTACCACTTTACCACCTACAGTGAGCATAGAATATAATCCCTGCGAAGCCCGAAGGCTCGAAGCGTGCGAAGCCGCCGAGCCTGAGGTGCTGAAGCCCTGCGGTGTGATAACTTGTACAAAATCTGGAAGATTTGTTATGTTAAAAATATTCACCATTAAGTACTCGGAAAAATGTGAAAGTTTCTCTGATTCCGTAATGTCTGATTTTCTGACTGATAAAGAGGTGCTGCGGTGGGAAAGTCACTTTTTTGAAAAGAAGGAGGAGTTTTTCTGGACGGTGCTTGTTGAGTACCGTTTTTCTTCTGGATCGGTTCAGATAAAGCAGGGTGAGGAAAAAGCAGAAAAGAAGGAAGAAGGTTATAAGGCAATTCTTACTGATGCTGACTGGCCTTTGTTTCGAATGCTTAGAGAGTGGAGGGGTGAGGAGAGCAAGAAAGAGGGAGTTCCACCATATATAATATGCAACAATATTCAGCTTGCACGGATTTCGGTTACGAGGCCTACTTCTCTGAATGCACTGCAGAATATCGATGGAATCGGGAGAGCAAAAATCGAGAAGTATGGAAAAGGTATTCTAAAGGTCGTTTCTTCATATGGGCAGCTTAGGGTTTTTGACTCTAAGGGGGATCAAAAGAGCAGTACAAGTGGCATGAATGAAGAAGAAATTGCAGGTGAGGGGATACAGCATGAGTGAAGAACTTCAGCTTTTTGTCAAATGGACAGAATTTCTTAAATGGCTTCTCAATACCACGGATAAATTCCCGAAAAAGGCCAGATTTACGTTCACCACGCGGATTGACAATCTTGCTCTTGACATTCTCGAAGACATTATTGAATGCCGTTACGACAGGAATATAAGGAAGTCGGGCTTCAAGAAAATTAATGTCAAGTTTGAGAAACTTCGAATTCTCCTTCGCATCTGCCATGAAATGCACTATCTTTCCACCCGACAGCTTGAATATGCCTCAATTTCTATAAATGAGGTTGGAAAAATGGTGGGAGCCTGGTTAAAAGGTGGTGCAGAGGTTTGAAGAGATATGGAAACCTCTTTGAGGAAATTATCTCGTTTGAAAACCTGTATATAGCATCTCAAAAGGCATTTCGGGGAAAAAAGGATCGAGAGAGGGTTGCAAAATTTTATTTTAATCTTGAAAATGAGCTTTTATGCATCAGGGAAGAACTGCTTGATAAAACGTACTTACCTATGCCTCTTCGTATTTTCCACATTTATGAACCAAAGGAAAGGGAAATAGGAGCTTCAGATTTTAGGGATAGGGTTGTGCACCATGCTATCTGCAATAAAATAGAATCCATTCTCGATCAGACGTTTATTTCTCATAGTTACGCCTGCCGCAAGGGAAAAGGAACACACGGGGCAATTTTGCATGCACAGGTCTTCAGCCGGAAATACTCGTACTTCTTGAAATGCGATATAAGTAAATACTTTGCAAGCATCGACCATGAAGTATTAAAAAGAATGCTAGCAGGAAAATTTAAAGACCCTGACTTGCTCTGGCTCTTGTATCTTATTATTAACAGCTATTACTCTGAGTCCCAACAAAAAGGAATCCCTATTGGAAGCTTGACTAGCCAGCTTTTTGCAAATATGTATTTGGACAGACTTGACCACTATATTAAAGATGTCCTTAAAGTCAAAGCGTACCTTCGGTACATGGACGATTTCATAATCTTTGCTGACGATAAAGCTGAACTTCACCTGCTACACGCAAAAATAAGGACTTTTCTTAGAAGCGAGCTCAGGCTTGAAATGAAAGAAAAAGAAGTCATCGTTTCACCTGTAACTGAAGGAATTCCTTTCCTAGGTTTTCGTATTTTTCCCAGCCTAATCCGGTTGAAACATGAAAACAAAAAGAGAACTTTGAGGAGAATTAATTCAAAAATAAGAGAATTCAAGCTTGGAATACTTGATGAAGAAAAATACTGCCAGTCCCTAATGAGTAGCACGGAGCATTTAAAAACAGGGAATACATACAGGTTCAGGAAAGAAGTCTTCTTTAAGATGTTCTTTTAGGGCTAGCGGTCGTTAATAGCTCTAATCGCGTGATACGTGGTGGCAGCTGGAACAACAATGCCAGGAACTGCCGGTCAGCTAACCGCAATAGGAACGACACCGACAACCGCAACAACAACGTTGGCTTCCGTCTTCTGAGTTCATCGCCACTGCCCGAAGTTGCAGCGTTTACGGATGCTGTGCCAGTGCCTAGGTGATGACCAGACCGCAGTCCTGTGCCGGTGTCTGCCGGACAAAGAGAATCTAACCGCTACCTCTGGTAGGGCTGGGTATGATGAATGCTGAAGCTTCGAAGGCGGTAGCGGTTTTAATATACCTAGCATTGTTTTTTAATGTGTTATCTTAAGGATATTTTTCAAACCGGATTAAATTTTATAACCCACTTTCCGCAGTAAATTTTCGTAAATTCATATTTTTACTGCTATCGATTTTCAATCAAACGTGGATTTATTGGACTTTTATGTAGTAGGTAAAAGCAACTATGTGGTGTATTTAGAGGCAAAAAACGATATCATTCAGTTTTCACCAAATACCACTAAAAATCCAAATTATTTGCACCTGTTCAAAAAACGCTATCTGGAAAAATATTGATTTTCAAAAAAATACTGCGGAATGTAGGTTATAAGTTTTCCGCCAGTGTAATATTTACTTTTTCACTTATATTTGAAGAAGACAGTATTGTTGAAAGTGCTATTTCTCGGTAAATGTGAAAAAGTAAAACATATATCTACCAAAGGAAATTTATGTTTTTATATGTAGAAGATGGTGGCGAAATGCAAGAGCATTCGGATATAATGTATTTTCAAATTACCCTTGAATCTGGAGAAGTTGAGAAATCTTCAAAATGGCAAAAACAATGTCAACTACTATATGATTCCGTAAGAAAAAACCTACCTGATGGTTCAATTGATCCTGTAACCCGTAAGGGAAAAGAGGGAGAACGAAGCGGCGTAATTCTGTCATATGATACTTTTGCCCTGGCAGGTGTTACTCTAAACTCATTTTACATTCTTCTCAGATTGATTAATGTCTGGGAACGAAATCGAAAAAAAGCGAATGTAAAGTTGAGAACTAAAAATGGAAGTGAATTTGTTTTATCAAATTTATCTGTAGAGGAAGCCCGTGAAATATACGAGAAACTACAGCATGAAGATTATTAACAGGAGTACGCAAAAATGGCTGGGAGAAGACTTGGTATTGTCATTGGCACAAATGAGTATTCTGACAGCAGTATTCGAAACCTACGCTTCGCAGAGAAAGATGCAACAGACATAAAAAATATACTTCTTGATCCTGAAATCTGTGGATTTGATGACGTTCTAGAGTCAATAAACAAAACCAGAACACAGACTTTTTGTGAAATTGACCAATTGCTTAAAAACGCAGAAAGTGAAGATTTGATTCTGATTTACTTTTCAGGTCACGGCGAACCTGACTCTCAACATGATCTGTGTCTATTATTTAAAAATACGAAAATTGATAGTTTAATTCCCACGTCTCTGAATTATTCATTGGTCAGGAAGTGTATAGATGCTTCAAGCTGCAAGACTGTTGTTGTAGTTCTCGATTGCTGTTACAGTGGAGCTGCAAGCATAAAAGGCAATAATTTAAAAGAAATTATTTCTAAGTCTTCTGGATCAGGTACTGTTATACTCTCTGCATCTAGTGAGTTCGATGTAGCAAAAGAAGATGAAAAACTGGAGAATGGCGTTTTTACGTATTATTTTGTCGAAGGACTAAAAAGCGGATCTGTTGCTGGTGATAATAACGGCGACATAAATCTTGACGATCTTTATAATTATGTTTATGAAAAAACGATTAGATATTCGCAAGTTCCTTTTAAACAAGTCGCTTGTGAAGGAAAGGTTCTTATTGGAAAGAATCCCCTAAAGGTCAAAGAGCAAGATTTCAAGAGGAAGAAACGCAAATTGGCTAGAATAATCAGAAAAGAGCTTCCAACTGATGTTTACAATATATCCATGATCGTTCTTGTTGATGCTTATGAGAAACCAGGAAAATTAACTGAAACTGACATAGAAATTAATAGTTCTTTAGAAGATCTTCTGAAAGATGAAATGAGTGTTAAAGCATATATTAACACAGTTCAATGTTACTTGGAAAATGAAGAAATAGAATACTCACCTGTTTTGGTGAAATTTAGGGAACAAGAAATTCCAAGAGTTTTTAAAGATCAAGAAATACCAAAAACCTTCTTCAGCCCTTCTACAGAAATGGAATTCGTACTGATCCCAGCCGGAAGTTTTTCAATGGGCTCACCTTCCAACGAGGATGGTAGATATGAGGATGAAGACCCGATCCATAAAGTAACAATCAAAAATCCTTTTTACCTTGGCAAATATCCTGTTACTCAGAGGCAGTGGATTGCTGTAATAGGTAACAATCCTTCCAGTTTCAAAGGTGATAACCTGCCTGTTGAATCTGTCTCATGGAACGATGTTCAGGAGTTTATCGCAAGACTCAATGAAATGGAAGGCACTGATAAATATCACTTGCCTTCCGAAGCTGAATGGGAATACGCGTGCCGTGCTGGGACAACAACGAGATATTCTTTCGGGGATGATGAGTCGAAGCTTGGGGATTATGCATGGTATAGCAATAACTATGGAGCTGAAACTCATCCAGTTGGTCAGAAGAAACCCAATCCATGGGGTCTTTATGACATGCATGGTAATGTCTTGGAGTGGGTTCAGGACAGGTGGCACGCTAATTATGAAGGGGCTCCTTCTGATGATAGTGCTTGGGAAGAGGGGAATAGCTCTGGTCGCGTGGTGCGTGGTGGCGGCTGGGCCAGCGATGCCGGGTACTGCCGGTCAGCTCACCGCTATTGGGACGGCCCCGGCGGCCGCGACGACCTCGTTGGCTTCCGTCTTCTGAGGAAACTGTAATTACTTTCTACTTTACCACTTTACCACTTAAGTTACTATTTGAAGCACATTGAATTCCATTGGGTGAAGCCCGAAGGCTCGAAGCGTGCGAAGCCGCCGAGCCTGAGCGCTGAGCCTTTCACTTTACATCCAATTTCACTAAATTCTTCAGTAATGCTTATACCAAAAGCCTCTATTATATCCACTTCATGAAACAGGATATGTCAAGCGCCGACGTTGCTGCAGTTGTTGCCGAGCTGTCAGCAGGTCCCAAATCCATTATTGATGCAAAGATCGGGAAGATCTATCAGCCCACAAACGAGGAAATTCGCATCAATCTTTACGTTTTTCACCAGGGCAGGGACAACCTGGTTATTGAGGCCGGGAAGCGCATTCATCTAAGCAAATACCTCAGGGTAAGCCCAACACTTCCCCAGGCTTTTCCAATGCTGCTTAGAAAATACCTGATGGGAGGCAGGATTGTATCTGTTGAGCAGCACGACTTTGACAGGATCGTGAAAATTGGAGTTGAGAGAGCTGGAGTCCATAGTAATCTTATTGTGGAGCTTTTCGCCCCTGGGAACATACTTATTGTCGATTCGGAAAACAGGATTATTCTGCCTATGAATCCTGTAACCATGAAGGATAGGCGGCTTAGGAGTGGAGAAATTTACGAACTGCCTGAGGCACAGATAAGTCCTCTCAAGGTAAAGGATTCTGACCTTATGAAGGAGTTTTCCAGGTCTTCGGCTGATATCGTCAGGACGGTTGCCACAAGGTTCAATCTGGGAGGAGTTCTGGCAGAAGAAGTCTGTTCCAGGGCAGGAATTGACAAATCGAAGCCTTCAAAGGAAGCAACTGAAGAAGACGCCTCCATGATCTGCAATGCAATGCACGATCTCTTTTCTCCGCTTTTGAGGGTAGAAACCGGAGATAAAGGCACCGCAGAAGCCGAAACTGAGACTGAACTTAAACTAGAAACCGAACTTAAACCAGAAACCGAACTTAAACCAGAAGTCGGGATTGAAAGTGAGGCTCCTAAGCTTAGGCCTCAGCATGTGAAAAAGGAAATCAACGGAAAGCTGGAAACTTTTGATGTACTTCCTTTTGATCTTACTCGCTATTCCGGATTTGAAAAAGAGTATTTTGATTCTTTTAACACGGCACTTGATGAGTTTTTTGGGAAAAAGGCACTTGAACAGATCGAAGAGGTAAAAGCAGCTCAGAAAAAGGAGAAAACCCTTGGCGTTTATGAACGGCGGCTTCTTCAACAGGAAGGGAGCCTTACAAAGTTCGAAAAAGAAATAGAGAAAAATAATATCCTTGCTGAGACAGTCTATGCAAACTATCAGGGTATCGAAGAGCTTCTCTCCGTGCTCAATGGCGCAAGGTCAAAGGGGTATTCCTGGGACGAGATCCGCTCAATTCTGAAGCAGGCTAAAAAGACCGTGCCTGCTGCGCAGAAAATCACAAATATTGACCCTCGGACAGGGACTATAACTGTGAACCTTGACGGGAAGAGTATTAACATTGACATCCGCAAGACAGTGCCGCAGAACGCTCAGGAATACTATGAAAAGGTCAAGAAATTTAGCAAGAAAAAAGACGGAGCTCTCAAAGCTATCGAAGATACCAGGAAGGCTATGGAGAAAAAATCCGTGGCAAAGGCTGCAAAGGCAGGAAGAAAGCTCCAGGCATCCAGGAAAAAACACTGGTATGACAGGTTCAGGTGGTTTGTGTCCTCGGATGGCTTCTTTGTTGTGGGAGGCAGGGATGCAGACACCAACGAAGATATTTTTAAGAAATACCTGGAAAAGAGAGACCTTGTCTTCCATACTCAGACTCCGGGAGCTCCTCTCACAGTTATCAAGACCGGCGGTGAAGAGGTTCCCGAATCTACTTTGCAGGAAGCGGCACAGTTTGCGGTTTCTTATTCCAGCCTCTGGAAAGCAGGGCATTTCAGTGGGGACTGCTACTGGGTTAAAGCCGAGCAGGTCAGCAAAACTCCAGAATCAGGAGAATATGTGAAAAAAGGAGCTTTTATCATCCGCGGGGAACGCAATTACTTTAAGGATATTCCTCTCGGCATTGCAGTTGGGCTTGAACTCAAAGGCGAGACTAGAGTTATAGGCGGGCCTGTTTCTGCTGTCCGGAAACATGGGGATTATATCCTTGAAATTGTCCCTGGGGCTTTTAACCAGAATGATATCTCTAAAAAGATCTACAGGATTTATGCCGACGAACTCAATGATCCTCGCTTCGTAAAGCAGATTGCCTCTCCTGACCAGATAGCTATGATGATCCCACCCGGAGAATCGGACTTAAAGAGCCAGAAGCCGAAAAGGAAGGGAGAAAGGATCGAGGGCGAAGGCGAGGAACATGAGGATCCGGAAGTCGAGAACGAACCTGAAGATAACGAAGAAGAAATTGAAAAGGAATTCAGAAAAAACTTAGGAAAGGGAACTGAAGAAGAATTCAAGGAAAAACTCGCCAACGAAGCCACAGAAATGAAAACCAGGGAAGGAATGGAAGAGGAAATTGAAATGCATGGAGGGAAAAAGGCATGAGAGTTACAAATCGCTCTCTTAAGGGAAGGGAAGGTGAAATTTCAGTAACAGCCGAAACCCTTGATGACCTCTGGCATCTCAAATATATAATCGAAAAAGGAGACCTGGTTTTTTCGGTTACCAAAAGGAAAGCTGATTCGGCAAGTGACAAAATCCGCCCTGAAAAGGTTGAGAAGGTAAAGGTCAGGCTCGGAATCAGGATTGACGATATCGAGTTTCACAAGTTTGCGAATCGTCTGCGGTTACATGGGATGATAGAGCATGGGATGGATGCGGGCTCCTATCATACTCTCAATATCGAGATCGGAACCAATCTTTCGATTGTCAAGGAACACTGGAAGAATGACCAGCTCCAGCGGATCAAGGATGCTGAAGAAGCCTCAAAGCGCCCGAAAGTTGTTATGGTGGCAATAGAAGAAGGCGATGCCGATATTGGCTTTGTGCATCACTACGGGATAGAGATCTATTCTCATATCCGGCAGTCTTCTGGAAAGCGAGAAACTGGCTTGAGGAATGAGTTTTTCAGGGAGGTTGTAGAACAGCTAAGGCATGCCGTTCCTGAGGAAGCGTCCATAGTTATTGCCGGGCCCGGATTTACTAAAGAGGATTTCATTAAATATTTCCAGGAAATCGAACCGGCTATGGCTTCAAAAGCCCTTATCGAAGATACCTCCATGATAGGAATGTCCGGCTTTCAGGAAGTTCTGCGCAGAGGTGCAGTTGACCGCATTATGCAGGAGTCCCGTATAGCTCGCGAATCCGCTCTTATGGAAGACCTGATCCGTGAGATCTCAATTGACGGCAAAGCTGCCTACGGCCTTGCCGATGTTAAGAATGCTCTAAATTTCGGGGCTGTCGAAACCCTGCTTGTTGCCGACGAAACCCTCCGGGAAGGACGGGAAAAAGGAGCGGATATCGATAAACTCCTCAGGGAAGTCGAACAGGCCCAGGGGAAAGTTGTTGTTTTCAGCACGGCCTTTGAGCCCGGAGAAAAGCTTCATAAATTGGGAGGAATCGCAGCTTTGCTCCGTTTTAAGGTTAGAGGCTGATTTTCGGCCAAGCCTTTTTTTAAAAGGGTTGCAGCTCTGCTCCGTTTTAAAGTGAGAGGCTGATTTTCGGCAAGCTTTTTTTTAAAAGGGTTGTGGCTCTGCTCCGTTTTAAGGTGAGAGGTTGATTTTCGTCCAAGCCTTTTTTTAAAAGGGTTACAGCTCTGCTCCGTTTTAAGGTGAGAAGCTGATCTAATCAGACGAACTACAGACGACCTATCTAATTTTCATTGTTACATTCTTTCTGACCCAGTGCTCTCATTGGTTCTATCAAGCCTATGAGGGCTACGAAGTTTTTCTAACTACTATTAAACCCACAAAATGTCCAGCCCTCATAGGCTTGATAAAACTTTAAATACAAAATTATTTATATTACTTCAAGGAAATAGGATTCCGTTTTCCTTTAAAATTTTGATTTAATCAGTCCAGAGTAGAGGAAAATCAGTTGATGAATAAAAAGACAGAGATCAAGCTTTCAAAACAAATTTCGCACAGATTTTTGTTTGAGAGTTTCATCTTTTAACTTCTGACGAAACTTGTGGGGAATTTGTGGAATATTTGTGGGAAATTTGAGGGATATTCATACGAAGCCAATCTAAGAGTTCATCCCAAAACCAGGTTTCTTCTCAAATAAAAGTTTTAGAATTACGTTCCGTGACAAGAAACTCGATTGATAGTTTACAGGTTTCATTGCCGAGTGAAGGCTGCATTTGAGACTCCGAAACATCAATTAGGGTTTCGGAATGAATTAATTTAGTAAAATTTATTAACTACTTAGATTTATTTGTTGTTACTTTTTATTTAATTAATAACACTGTTACTGATATTATCTTGCTTATTGTGTTTAAATATATGAAAATAAATGAAAAGAGTGATAATTTCTTATGAGGCCCTGTATTAACAAAATTTTACTTTTGCTGTTTGCTTCGCTTACAGTTTGTCTGATGCTAGTTCCATCTGGATTTGCAGCTCCAGTTCCAGTTATCTCTGGTTTACCCCTCGACACAAACGAAACCTTATCCGATGGGTTCTGCTGGAATGCTACCACTTTTGGCGGCTTTAATTATCCTGTAAACCAGCACAAAAACTTCGTAGCTTCTGATAACTGGTCTGGTGAACGCCTTCAGTATGTAGAAAAGGACGGCAAAGATGAACTTGGAAAAGGTCATCCTGGAAACCATGTAATAGGTGAAGGAGAACTTGTTTATACTACCCGTCCTTTCTCTTCAAAATACGGAGTTGTTTCTGATCTAGAACTGACTTCCCAAACAACTCCTAAGGAGCTTGGTGGGATGTTCTATTATAAGCTTCCCTGGTTTGGAAAACCGTATATTGCCGTCGGAGGCGATTCCACCCGGCTTGCAAACCTTGTAATTTCTCAGCCTTCTGAAGAGAAAAAAACATTAAAGGCCGGAGATTCCTGGGATCTTGGGAGTAATTACTCTCTGGTCGTTAACCAGGTTGATGTTGATGGCGAAAAGGTATGGTTTTCACTGGATAAAAACGGGGAAGAAATTGAGTCAGGAATTGTAAACACAAGTGGAAATGTTGCTGATAAAACCTTTACTGCAACTGCGGATATAGGAGATAAGAAAGATCAGCTCTACTTTATAACCTATGTAGATAAGATATTCACAAGTGCTACTGATTCTTTTGCAGTCTTCAAGTATACCTGGCTCATCGACAAAGATAAAGTGATGGTCATTGAAAACGGGGACGAATATCAGGGTTTTGAGGTAAAAGAAGCTTCTGAAAACGAAATTGTCCTTACGAATTCTAATTCTATCACTTTGAACCTTGACAAAGATAAAAAGAACTACTTTACCGATTCCTGGTATTTCCAGACCTCAGATGAAGGAAAGGGAAGCACTTCTCCTGAAGGGTATGTTATCTATCCGGCTACCGACGTTACTGTAGGGGATAACACTTCTTCAGGTGTCAATAATTCTGAGTCTATCTCGAATGAGTCTCTATCTAATGAGTCTCTATCTAATGAGTCTTCACCGTCTACATCCTCTGCTTCTCTTCTCGAGAGTAAGGCTGATGATTTAAAAGATGTTAACAATAATAGTAGTCTTCCTGAGGGAAAAAACGGAGTAGTAACTTCCGCAAAAGCTTCTGGTTTCGAGTTGCTTGCAGGAGTTTTCGGAATAATTCTTTGTCAGTATTTTATAAAAAGGAGAGGTTAAGAGAAATATCTTGAGAGTTATAATTAAAAAAGAGTAGTCTTTTTAGGTTCTCATTTTTTTTCTCTTCCTTTTTTCTTCCTTTTTCTTTTTCAGTTTATTTTCTTTTACATATTTAGCCTTATTTTTAGCCTTATGACTACTTTCTGATTCCTGTTAACTGATTCCTGTTAACTGATTCCTGTTAACTAATCCCTGTTAACTAATTCTTTGTTAGATCAGGAGAAGAGCAATGAACCCGCTTAAAAAGATCCCATCAAAGGTTCCTGCTCCTCCTATGCTTGCAACCGGAGCTCCAAGATTCTTAATTTTTCCCAGGTTAAGAAGATCGGCTCCAATAAGGGTTCCGAGCACTCCTCCTGTATAAGCAACGACAACGCGGCACTGGTCAATTGGACAATTCGGGATATGAATTATCGAGGTCAGCAAAATCGCAGCAAGGGCAGCTGCAAGGGGTGGAACCAGCGCTGGGGTTGCAATACCTATGCCGCGGATCGGCTTTGCTACGGAATGAGTTACGATTGTAACTATTAAGATGCCGGTTCCTGCAAGCAGGAGAGACGAAGGGAATTTCATAAGAAGGTAAGCTGAAATTAGAATCGGAATAACCGCTCCTCCTACATTCACAGCAATTGTCGTTTCATTTCTTATCACACGCCGAAATGGAACTCTGTAAGATACGCCAAAAACACGGACATATGTATCTCTAACTACCGGAGTATCGGATTTGAGGGTTGCCAGTGGGATATTGATACTGCTTCCGAGGAGGGACAGTAACATGATAAGGAGCGCGTCCTCTATAGAGAAGCCAATCTTCGTAAAGGTGGAAACAATTATTCCAAAAAAAAGAGAACTAAGCCCGAAAATCAGAATAAAGATCAAAAGAAGAAGGAATGTAAGGCTAAAAGGAATGTAAAAAAGTTGTCTTCTCATGAAAATGCTCCACTTTCTTTATTTCCCCGATATTTAAACATATACTCTCTTTATTTTCCCGCATATTTAGACATATACTCTTTTTATTTCCTTACCTATTTAGACATATACTCTTTTTATTTCCCACATATTTATAGATACACTTTCTTTATTTATGAGTTTATGTTCTGCCCTTCTTCTTACACGTTCTACTGAAAGCCGTTGCTCTTAAAAAGTTAGCAACTCAACACTCTGGGATGTAACTAAAAATTTCTAATCCTGAGTAAAAAAGTTCTGATTTTCAAGATTAGATGTATCTTACCGCAGGCTTCAGGCAGTCCATGCAGATTATTTCTTTCGCGTCTTTATATACCCTTATAATTCCACCTGACTCGGATACCGTAACTGCAATCGCAACAGTATCTCTGCTGATTGCGGCTGCTGAAACGTGTCTGCCTCCCAGTCCTTTCTCAATATCCACATTTTTTGCATCAACGTCAAGGTAGCGGCCTGCGGCCTGAATTATTCCGTTTTCGTCTACCACAAAAACTCCGTCGAGCTGGGAAAATTCCTTTATGGATTCCCAGTTTTTCTTGTCAAGGATATTCCGGTAAGTTTCATCGTGGCCTGCGTAAGGATTCAGTATTAACTGGTGAGAGCGTTTCAGAACCTCTTCGGAATCGCCTATTATAAAGGCAGCTCCTATTTTTTTGCCTTCCCTGCCTGTCAGGACAATATCGAAAGAGATTTTCATGATTGCACTCATCACTTCCGGCTTTATCCTTTCCTGACATTCCTTCATGGCTTTTATAAGGGGATTTTCGTCGAGGTTATGTACAATAATCGAACTGGAGCCGCGTGTTTCGACCACGCCTACAATAATCCCACTTTCCAGTCTTCCAAGCACATATTCTATGGCGGCAGCTTGTTGAAGGTGGTCAGAGTTGCCTGCAGCCTCACGGTTTATCTGGTCGCCGAGTTCTTTTATAGGATTTTTTCCATCCTTTCCAGTGGAGACCAGGTGGTCTATTATGCTTTTAGGACGCATGGAGATGTAGTAGACCGGAATTCCCCCAGTTTCGATCCCTTCAAAACTCAACTCTCCGGAAACCATAATTGCGGCAGCATCAAGTTCTCTGGAAATCCGGGCTGCCGTCTCTGCAATTATACGTGCTCTATCCATATGATCCACCGCTTTTTCTTTTTGCAGCAACCGATTTGAGGCTCCACTTTTTATTTTTAGAGTTTTTTTGAACTAACATTATTTTCTTAAATCAGAGTTATTATTTTTTAACTTAGCGTTTTTCTCCGAGCCAAAATTCTTTTCCTCAGGTTAACATTGAGGCCAAATTTATAAATACTTAAGCTTATTTCATTCTCTGTACTTATCTCTTGTATATTATAATTGCCCTGTAATCCCTTCGATATGTCCTTTTTTCCTTTCTGGTCTTTTGCACTTTGTCTCTTTCATATTTTTTAAAATAATTTTGTGAAGGGTTTACAATTCCTTTTAAAAAGGGATCTAAATTCAGTTTTTCAGACGAAAATTAACAGGAAGATTTTTCTGGTTCGCTTTTCAATTAAGATTGGTGAATGCTTTGATCAGGACATTTATAGCAGTGGAATTAGATCCCGGTTTTATGGAGAAGATTCGAGAGCTTCAGACCAGATTTTCTGGTTTTGATCTGAAGTTTGTTGATCCTGAGCTTGTTCACATAACTCTGAAGTTCCTGGGGAACGTGGACGAATCAAGAGTTTCCTCTCTTTCTGCAGCTCTCGACTCTATTACGTGCGAGCCTTTCGAAGCAAAAGTAGGGGGACTTGGAGTTTTTCCCAAGCCTTCGAATCCCAGAATCCTCTGGCTGGGTGCAACCGGAAACTTCAGGGCGTTACACGACAATGTAGAAGAGTTACTGGAACCTTTTAAATTCGAAAAAGATGACAGGGAATTTACTGCCCATGCTACTCTTGCCAGGATAAAGTTCCTAAAGAAGGAGCAGAAAACCACGTTCATAAATATAGTAAAGGAATTAAAGGACATCGAAATTGGTACTATGTGGGTAAATAAAGTGCTTTTAAAGAAAAGTACACTGACTCCGAAAGGGCCTATCTATGAAACTCTGCATACCGTGTACATGGACTGATCTGTGTTACATTTCTTTCTTCTTCACTTATTTCTTTCTTCTTCACTTATTTCTGCCTTCTCCACCTATTTCTGCCTTCTCCTCTTTTTTCTGCCTTCTTTTTTAGACCTTTCTTTCGTGTGGTAGCAGCACGCCTCATATTTGTAATCTTTAGTTGACTTTCCCTGCTCTGGATCGTTTTGGTCTGGATCGTTTACTCCTCTGGAACTGATTCGTACAGCTTTCTCCTTTCCAAAGGCATGTTCTTGAGATACTCTTTTGCTTCTTCAGGAGATACGGCTCTAAGTGTCCCGTCTGGCTCCTGTATGACCACGCCGCTTTCTGTTAGCATCCTGTATCTGGCTTTCCGGATTTCTTTGTCAGGATGGCAGACAAAGTGACAGTTTGAACAGGTATATTCCATTCTGTTTCCTGGAATCAGGCATATGAAAAATCCACCTTTGATCTGTGGCCTCTTGAGGTACGCTTCTATTGTACCGGGCATAGCAGCGGTAAAATCTTCATCTTTTTTGGGAATCTCAAAGCGAGCCGGAGACCAGGTAGACCACTTTCCCGAAGCATTTAAGCCTGTAAGCCCTCCGCAAACAAGGAAACATCGGCTGTTGCTTCTCCTTTTTCCATAGCTAAACTCCTTTCCTCCAAGATTTACCGTGACCTTCTCAAGCGGATCAACATATCCAGAGGAGCAGACTGCAAGGCAGATCTTGCATTCGTCGCAATAGTTTTCCTCTTCCGGCAGTGGATCTGTTGGGATAAGTTCCGCATCAGTAACTACAGATGCCAGGGCAATTGCTGATCCATATTCCTTTGTAATTATGTTTCCTGAGTACCCAAAATGTCCTATCCCGGAGCGAACTGCCAGGTACCTGTGGGAAATCGGGGGGTGCATATCCAGCAACCAGTTTTCCGAATCCTGCCGGTAAACGAAATTTGCAAGCTGAGGAGTGGCTTTGTACCCGTATTGCTGTAAGAATCCTGCCATTTCCAGGGCTATTCCGTTGGCTAGGGTGGTGGTTCGTACTTTATTGGTTTCAAGGGATTTATGGTCCTTTTTTCTAAAGTAAGGTTCTATAAGGTTCTGGTCAAAAGCAAGGGCAAAAACAATTGCCGATTTTGCCCCTGGCAACACATATGCCAGATCCGTAGATGGGGGACCGCCTGCAAGGGTTTCGGTTGTTGCGATGCCCACTCTAAAGGCTCCAAGAGTTAGAGCCATTTCTTTGAGCTCTTCAGTTAGTTTTTCAGTTTTCGATTTTTCACTTTGTTCTTCCATGCTCGACTCCTCTGGCAAATTAAATATAATTGACCTCAATGTAATTATGTCAGGCAAATGTTATATCCGTGATCGGCAGTCTAATGTACTAATTCCCTTAAAGTATAGTCCAGTAACTTTTTGAAACGAATTTTCGTATATCTTTTTTAAATTTGGAAAAGCAATATTATAATGCTATAATATTATAATATCATAAAAATAAATATGTACTACAAGTAATATAAAGATCGAGTAAGGTAAAAATTACTAAAATTCGAAAGATCGAATGAGATAAAAATTACTAAAATCAAAAAGATCGAATGAGATAAAAATTACTAAAATAGATAATGGAAGAGTTAGTAAAAATAGTAAAAATAGTAAAATTGTTAATGGCGGCAAAACCAGAAACTTATATAAGTTTGGCTGGGAGAGTCAAAGCGGATCAAGCAGATGAAAATGTTACCGTTTTTCTTTTAACCTTTCCACTTTAGAATTGCCATTTTTCTTCTCTTGTTATTTTTATTTTGCGTTCTATACATTTATATATTGGTTGTATCCTGGCTGTAACGCACAAACGTCATTTTTAAAATGCAGTTAAACATAACAACTCAGAACATTCAAAAGTTTAAATATCATCTTTTCTAAATATGGTGCAAGCATGAATGGAGGACTCTACGATTAAAGAAGAGATCTGGATTGAGAAGTACAGGCCTGTGAGACTGGATCAGGTGGCGGGGCAGGAAGAAACAATCGAACGCCTGAAGTCCTATGTTGCAACGAAAAATCTTCCCCATCTGCTGTTTTCCGGGCCACCAGGAGTCGGAAAAACCGCTTCTGCCGTCTCGATTGCAAGAGAGATTTTTGGGGAAGACATGTGGCGTGAAAACTTTACCGAACTTAATGCGTCGGATGAGAGAGGAATTGATGTTGTCCGGACAAAAATCAAAAACTTCGCAAAAACTGCCCCTATGGGAAGAGCCGAATTTAAGATTATCTTCCTGGATGAAGCTGATGCACTGACTTCAGATGCTCAATCTGCACTCCGGCGAACAATGGAACGGTTCAGCAATAACTGTCGGTTTATTTTATCCTGCAATTATTCTTCCAGGATTATCGAGCCTATCCAGTCCCGCTGCGCAGTTTTCAGGTTCAGGCGACTTTCCGATGAGGCTATCAGGAAACGCCTTGAGTACATTGCTAAAGATCAGGGTCTGTCCATTACTGAAGACGGATATGAAGCTCTTATTTATGTATCCCAGGGAGATATGAGAAAAGCCGTGAATTCTCTCCAGGCTGCTGCTTTCGTTGAGCCGAATAAATCTATATCCAGGGAAACCATTTACAGGACTACCGCAACCGCAAATCCAGAAGATATCAGAAACTTGATTGAAACTGCCCTGCGCGGAAATTTCAGGGCGGCTCGAAAGGAACTTAACAGATTGCTCTACGAAGAGGGGCTTTCTGGGGAAGATATAGTTGGACAGATTTACAGGGCAATCTCCGAAATGGATAACCGGATGATTCTGGATCTTGGGCTCTCTGAAAAGCGCATTGTCGAACTCGTGGACATAATAGGTGAGATTGATTTCAGGTTAACTGAAGGGGCGACTGAAAAGATCCAGCTCGAAGCTTTACTCGCGCATTTTGCGCTTTCTAACCAAGATTAAAGGTTTTGATGACTCGGAATAAGGCTTCTCTCCATTCCAGGTCTCTCAAGAACAGTTGAAAGGGCTCAAATCGGCCTTTTTTAAATAGGTTCATACTGAATTAATAAATCCTGATTACCATGTCTGTTGAAATAACATTAGTAGAAATGTTGGGGTCTGTTCCCCATTGGCTTGCGGTTTTGATTATGGGAGCTATACCTATCTCCGAACTGAGAGGGGCAATCCCTGTTGCAATGGGCATCTATGGAATGGGTCCCTTCGATGCATTTTTCTTCTCAGTGATTGGGAATCTCCTTCCTGTAATTCCCCTTCTGCTCTTTCTTGAGCCGGTCTCGAACTATCTCAGACGCTACTCGATCTTTGATACTTTCTTCACCTGGCTCTTCTCAAAGACTCGCCGGAAAAATGCCGAGAGTTTTGAAAAATACGGACCCCTTGCGCTAGCCATCTTCGTAGCCATACCCCTGCCGGTTACTGGGGCCTGGTCCGGCTGTGCAGCGGCATTTGTCTTCGGGGTCAAGTTCAGGCATGCCTTGCCTGCAATTGCTGCAGGGGTGATGATAGCAGGAATTATAGTAACTGGAGTTACTGTAACAGGTCTAAGTCTCGCTGATATGATTCTTGGAGCATAATTTCCCTTCTGCTCAAAGATCTGACCTGTAGAATCCTAACCGTAGTAAATCTGGAAACTGTCACCGCATAATTGAATCTCACGTAAAAATAGGAAAATGCTGGGTACCAGCATTTTATTTTCTGTTTCGTCCTGTAAAGCAAGATGCCACTGGTAAATAGCGTTAAGAGGTGGACAGTCTTAGTTTACAGCATTTCTTTTGCTAATTTTATGTCTTCAGCTTTTACAGTTTTTCTGCCTGCATGTTCTGCAAGTTTTATTGCTTCTCTTGAAATCTCAAGTCCATATTCTTCCA